>BNJS01001978.1_pt1 | contig 95014 bp, 101 predicted proteins | sample 8540461 | NCBI WGS metagenome assembly BNJS01 (sample SAMD00202454, study PRJDB9452) | human saliva metagenome | isolation source: human saliva | place: Japan | reverse complement strand
TCCATTTTTTTGCTCTAATGACTTTTTTTCTATCTTGATTATACAATCTAATTGCACAATAAAAAAACTCATAAAATTTTCTAATAAAAATAGAATTGAACGAACTAGTTACCAAAAAAAGTTTTATGAGCTACCATCATTCTACCATAAACAAGAGTGAAAAGTATTCTCATTTACTGTACTCAAGGCCTAAATTTTTCTCAAATTGCTAAGTTACCTCATCTTTATTAAACTAAATTATGAAATTCCCCAAGTGTTATATCCTTTATGCCTAACTTTCGGGGTACAGTCCAGTTCATACACATAGATCTTTTATCTCATAATCTCCCTGTTTCTTAATAGCGTATAAAAAAATCGTCATATGAATGCCCTTTTGTGTCAATCGTTGGCATAAATAGTTCGCTACTTTTACCTATTTAACAAAAGCCTTCGTAACCTAGTCAAATTATACCACAAAAAGAGAGCGTTTCCGCTCCCTTTACTACTCCGGTAATTCTATCTTCAAGCTCATATCCGTCAGTTGTAATACCTTCTGAACCGCAGCAAGAAAGGCTAGTCCATTATCCGATGGAGAATATTGGAAGGTAATATGGATGACTTTTTTGTCAAACTTATCACCGTATCGTGCCACATACTGCTTGCTTTCGAGGAAGTAGATATAGTTGTTCATTTTTTCCTGCAGAAGTTCCAAATGAACTGCTTCAATTTCTTCCTGCCACTCGAGAGGGTCTACTAGAAGAAGTTCCAAATGATTATCAACTGTACCAATTGCATCAAGTTCAGTTGGCTTTAATTTCGAAGATATAGCCTTTTGTACAAGAGATTTAAACTCTTTAACATCAAATAACTCACGTTTATCTTCTATATTTAGTAGAACAGCTTCAGGGTGATTACGTATGTAGTTTCTATCAATATCGTCTTGCTTTAGGGGCCAGTGCCCTGTTTCAGCATAAATCATGACTTCATATGCTCCCCTAGAAGATTCAAATGATTTATCCATCAGTTCTTTAGTAATAGGATAGCGAACTTCTGGACCCATGGCTCCGCCAATTTCTTTAAAGAAGCTAATTTCGTAATAGCCGTCTGTCTCATATACAATAAATCCATTGCCTCTATGTACAATCGTATCCGATTGATTATAATCTTCTAACTCATCTTTCTTTGGCCAACGTTGATTTTCACAATAAAACATTACTTCTAAAGAATCTTTGTCTGATTTTGAAACACGTTCTGCTAATTCCTGGCTAATGGGAAAGTTAAGCACTTCTTTTCCTCTACTCCACAAAATCTGATAATCATTATTGTTTTTTAATATCGTACAATTTTTGTATTGTTGAATTTCTGTTGTCATACAAACACCTATTCAAATATCTTTCCTATTGTATAATCACCTGGTTTAAATTGATCTACAACTGCCTCTGGTATACCTCCCTTTGTAAAACCTCCTGGTTCCCAAAGGTCTTGCCAAGCACCTGGCTCATTGCCTGATGGCATACGTAAATTTTTAGGGTGTTTAACATTAATAGTAAGAGGTGAATCACCTAAATACCCTCTATCTAAGCCTAGTAATTCCTCTAATACTCTCGGATTCCCATCTGATGCCAATACAGCTTTATCATATATAAATTTTGGCATTACATAATGTCCCTTTTCTGGTCCAATATTCCCACCAAATTCCATTACAGATTTATTAAATCCTTCTTTACTGATAACCTTTACAACTCCATCCTTAAACATATTTAGATGTGTCTCTATCTCTTGGTGTGAAAGATATCTGGAAGGATCTAAACGTTGACCCTTTTCTGTACTAATCAAACCATCAACGATTTTTCTAGACATATCTGCTCGCTGTATTTTTTCCAGCTCCATCTTAAAGTTTTTAATTTTTGAGTTGCTACTATTAATTACATCAATCCGAGTTCTCTTTGGAATTTCTACACTACCAACAAATTTACCATTCCCCTTACCAACAATGACTCCGCCATTTCTTTCGATATTATCAAGGATTGTTTGGCGTTTAATGGATAAACCATCTTTTGCAGTTGTATAATCCGGAATCCGAATTTTTCCAGTTTTATCTACACCGACCGCTTTTAATTGGATACGCTGAATTTCACCTGCCGCATTACGAGTCTCAACAGTTATTTTCGTTTCAACATCTTTGAAATTTGTCTTGAAGTTACCAATCTTTCTAGTTGAAAACTCTCTATAATTAGAAAAATTTTGTTCAGATAAGTTATTTTTCACCTTATTGAGACTAAACTTGCTGGCTGCTGAGGAGACCGTATAACCTCCTACGATATTCCCGATAAAGTTTGCGGTTTGGGCATCTTCCTCACTTCCACCTAGGAGCTTGGTCCCATGATAGGCAACCTGACCTGCTGTATAGCACCGGCTTCCCCTATCGCAAACTGGGTCAAGCCCTTGACAACGCTCTGGGTCTGCCCTATGGGAATCATGATGGCACTCGCCGTCACAAAGACATTTCCAACATCATGATACAGCTTGTCATTCCCCATGAAAAGCGTATCTCGGATGAGATTATAGGATTTCGTATGGGCATCCCCTGCATTTCCAAGTTGGATGTTATGAATCCCTTCCGCTGCATTAGACGCCCCATAAGCAAACGACCCCAGTCCTGCGGTTAAGCCAGCCCCAACAACCAAGGGTGTCGCAAAACCCATGCTTCCTACAATCGCAAGAATACTAAACGCAACAGTCACCACACCAAGTGCTAGGTCTTTCCAACCGTTCTTGGCTCGATCCTCTGCAGCCAAGGCCTCAAAACGAGCCTTGTCTCTCTCCTGAGCAGCTTGTACGCGTTCAACACGACTCTCCATCTGCTTGGTTGCCTGTTGGTAGGCTATCGCAAAGCGTTGGACAGACTGGAGTTTAGCGAAATCACCCGACTGATAAGTCCCTACAGTCCGTGTCTTCCCTGCATGCTCTGCGATCAAGGCCTTGGTCGCAGACAAGAGTTCCTTAAAGGCAACCAAATCCTGACTCGCATGATTACTTTCATACTGGATGATCGAGTTGTCCAAGTTCTTGACCTGATTCATGAGAAAGTTATAGTTCATGACCGTACTGGTATGACTGCTTCCTGAATAGCTCACCAAGTCTGAAATCTTGTCCTTGGTCGTGTTCAAGACCTCAATCTCACTCTTCAAATCGTCCCGTGAGCTCTTCAAATCACTATGAAGGGTTGTAAACACCTGACCTGGTAACTTTGCATGATTGCTTGAATCAATTTGATAGTAACCATCCTTGTACAGTAGGAGATTAGTTGAGTAGTCATTCATCAGGTTAACCAGAGTTTGAAGAAGAGTCCCATGCACCTCTACTAGGTAACTGCGCATACTCGAGATGGCCTGACCTTGGAGATTTTCACTTAATGTAAAAACAGGAACTTGCTTACAACTAACAGTGTATAAACAAGTTCCTTACAAGCTATTTCAATGGTGAAACATAATCATCTGGAAGCTTACCTCTCCAGTCAATCCATTTTTTTTTCCGCAAGTGGAATTAATGTCTCAAGCTCTTCCTGAGTAAATAATTCCCAACTCTTAGGACTAGCTATTAAAGGAGTTAAGCCTTTTAATACAAATTGTTTCTCACTAGCTTTCTTTTCTTCTTCCGTCGGTGGCCAACAATTGTTCTTTACTCTATAAGATACTTCTCGTATCGTTCTCTCCCCACTCTCTAGTAAGGCAAATAACTCATTTGGTAATTCATAAACCACTCGCTGAGGGGCAATTCCTCCCTCCTCAGTAACGTAATAAAAATGATTACCATCTCTCCAGATATGCTGACCATAACCTTTTACCTCTTCAAACTGGATAACATCTTCCCAGCCTAGTTTTGTTGGTTTCATTTCAAACCTCTTTTACTTAAGTGGTGATACATAATCGTCTGGAAGTTTCCCCATTGATTCTATCCATTGCTGTTCGGCTTTGGGAATAAGTATTTCAAGTTCTTTCTTACTAAAAAGCAACTGATTTTTACGGTTGGAAATCAGCACAATTGGTTTTTCTCTAGCTCTATTTTTTCTTATTTCATTCTTTTCTTCTTCCGTTAGAGGCCAGCAATCATTCTGCGCTTTAAAGTCAATTTCATGTGCCGTTCTCCTACCTAATAAATATTCGTTAAAATCAGAAGGATTAATCTCAAAGATACGACGAACGGAAGCTACTCCAAACTCTCCAAAAGTATAGTATTTCCCTTCATGTGTTCGAAAATCATATCCCTTCGGTGATTCAATCTTATCAAAGGTATCAAATTCTTCCCATGTTATTTTAGTTAAACTCATTTTAATCGCCTCCTAATTTTCGAATTGTAAATTCTCCCCATGGAACTTCGTCAATGACTGCTTCTGGCATATTTCCTGGGAAGGTTTGTCCTCCTGGTTTCCAAAATCCTTCAAAAGCAGACTTTTCATTTCCACTTGGAATTCTTGGGTTTTTTATAGATTCTGGTGGAATTTCAATAGCTACAGGAGAAGAGCCTAAATCTCCTCTATGTAGGCCTAATATATCTTCCAACAATTCAGGATCTCCCTTAGTCACTTTAATCAGCGTTTCACCAGCTTCTTTGGGCATAACAAAGGCAACATGATCTTTTGGATTACCAATTGCACCATTATTATAACCACCTTCTTCAGGTGTAAATTTCTGAATTTTAATAGCACCATTTTTAAATAGTTGTCTATGTGCTTCTATATATTCAGGAGTGAGATAATCCTCAACATCTGGGCGAAGGATTCCTTTCTGAGAATCGGGCTTGATATCAAGTATTTCCTTCTTAGTATATGCACCTCTAATATACTTCACTTTAGGTGAGTCCTTAGAAATATTAAAAATTAATTCCCTTTCTTCAGGAGTTAATTTGTCAAAGACCTTCTCTAGATATCTTTCGCGAGTTGCAAAATCTTTAAACCCTGAACTCTTCCTTGCAAGCTTGCTTTCTTCTATATTTCTTAGAATTTGTTCTCTGTTATACTTCGGTACTTCGACATTTACCTTCACCTTCGGAAGTTCCCGACTAATTAATGGGGATTTGTTTAAGCCTAGTTGGAGTTTCTCCTTCGCCAGATATTGGTCAAAGTTACTGGATTCCCTCGCAAGTTTACTTTCTTCCAGATTCTTCAGAATCTGCTCTCGGTTATACTTCGGTGCTTCGACATCGTGGACACCTTTCAACTTCGGAAGTTCCCGACTAACTAATGGGGATTTGTTTAAGCCTTGTTGGAGTTTCTCCTTCGCCAGATACTGGTCAAAGTTACTGGATTCCCTCGCAAGTTTACTTTCTTTCAGATTCTTCAGAATCTGCTCGCGGTTATACTTCGGTGCTTCGACATCTACTTTCACATTATTGAGACTAAACTTGCTGGCTGCTGAGGAGACCACATAACCTCCTACGATATTCCCGATAAAGTTTGCGGTTTGGGCATCTTCCTCACTTCCACCTAGGAGCTTAGTCCCATGATAGGCAACCTGACCCGCTGTATAGGCACCGGCTTCCCCTATCGCAAACTGGGTCAAGCCCTTGACAGCGCTCTGAGTCTGCCCTATGGGAATCATAATGGCACTCGCCGTCACAAAGACATTCCCAACATCATGATACAGCTTGTCATTCCCCATGAAAAGCGTATCTCGGATGAGATTATAGGATTTCGTATGGGTATCCCCTGCATTTCCAAGTTGGATGTTATGAATCCCTTCCGCTGCATTAGACGCCCCATAAGCAAACGACCCCAGTCCTGCGGTTAAGCCAGCCCCAACAACCAAGGGTGTCGCAAAACCCATGCTTCCTACAATCGCAAGAATACTAAACGCAACAGTCACCACACCAATTGCTAGGTCTTTCCAACCGTTCTTGGCTCGATCCTCTGCAGCCAAGGCCTCAAAACGAGCTTTGTCCCTCTCCTGGGCAGCTTGTACGCGTTCAACACGACTCTCCATCTGCTTACTCGCCTGTTGGTAGGCCATCGCAAAGCGTTGGACAGACTGGAGTTTGGCGAAATCACCCGACTGATAAGTCCCTACAGTCCGTGTCTTCCCTGCATGTTCTGCGATCAAGGCCTTGGTCGCAGACAAGAGTTCCTTAAAGGCAACCAAATCCTGACTCGCATGATTACTTTCATACTGGATGATCGAGTTGTCCAAGTTCTTGACCTGATTCATGAGAAAGTTATAGTTCATGACCGTACTGGTATGACTACTTCCTGAATAGCTCACCAAGTCTGAAACCTTGTCCTTGGTCGTGTTCAAGAGCTCAATCTCACTCTTTAGATTGTCACGTGAACTCTTCAAATCACTATGAAGGGTTGTAAACACCTGACCTGGTAACTTTGCATGATTGCTTGAATCAATCTGGTAGTAACCATCCTTGTACAGTAGGAGGTTAGTTGAGTAGTCATTCATCAGGTTGACCAGAGTTTGAAGAAGAGTCCCATGCACCTCTACTAGGTAATTGCGCATACTCGAGATGGCCTGACCTTGGAGATTTTGATTGTTGATGAAGTCGCTCATAGCCTTATTTAGATTAGCGATGGCCTCTTCCCAAGCATTCATCGTCTTTTGACTTTCCACTTGAACAGAGGTAATATCATCAAATTTTATCTTGTAACTCATAGAACCTCCCTACTGCAAGCCAGAAAACATTGTTTGTCCCAATACTGTATCTGTACGGGCCAACTCTTTTCCTGTAGCTGACATCAAGGCGATGTCTGTTCCCAATAAGGATGTATAGCTCGTCATCAACTGATAGAGCTCATTGAATTGTTTTTGATATAGGTTCAATCCTTCTTCATTATACCACAAAAAGAGAGAGTCTTTCGCTCCCTTTATTACTCCGGTAATTCTACCTTCAAGCTCATATCTGTTGGCTGCAACACTTTCTGAACCGCTGCAAGAAAGGCTAGTCCATTATCAGATGGAGAATATTGGAAGGTAATATGGATGACTTTTTTGTCAAACTTATCACCGTATCGTGCCACATACTGCTTGCTTTCGAGGAAATAGATGTAGTTGTTAAGTTTTTCTTGAAGTTTCAAGAGATGTTCTTCTTCCAAAGACTCTATCCATTTGTTTTCATCAATCAACAACAACTCCAAATGGTCATCTGAAACACCCATCGCATCTATGCTTGTAACGTCTAGTTCAATTTCCTCAACTTCTTTAATGGACTCTATTACTTTAGGTGGATTGTCATATTTTTCCTTGAATTCCTTAAGAATCTTCTCTACCTTTTCTTCATCACACTGCCTGTATAATGGACTACGGTCTAATACATTACATAGTCTTTCATAGGTATAAGTACGTTTCTGCTCATCCGATAATTTTGAAATGCTTTCTATAATATTTCTTACCAATTCATCTGTTTCAATAACAAAGGGAAGGCTTGTATATCTTCTTAAACGACTACCTTGCATAGAAATATAATCAGTCACCTTATCTAATTTGACTAGGTCAGCCGATAAGCTAAAATCTTTCAAGATGTCAAAGGTTCTGCGTGCTATATCCCTATCACCTTCCACATACAAAGGATATAGGCAATATTCCATTAATACTCCAATATCTGTACTATCCACGTCATAAGAATCTCGTTGTCGAAAACGATACTTAGCTTCGGTCCCTAGAAAAACTTCAGCTTCTTTCCCTTCCTTCATTATTTCACGATAGTCTTTTACAAAATTTTGATAATCTTTAGGCTCTGGTATTTCAAATTTCTTCATTTATTTACTCCATTGGTTAATTCTACCTATTTCTATGTATTTACTCCATCTGTTGTTGAATGATAGTATTAAAACTTTGTCTTATTATAGCATAAAATAAATACAGAAAAAATAAAATGGGGAACTTAAGGAAAAAGAAAACCACCTGAAAAAAATATCAGATGGTAAACTTTTCAATCTTGAACAGACTAATAAGTTTCTTAGAATGTTATTTTTGTGATAACTTCTGCAACATTTCAGGAGAAATTGGGTCCACAAGAACATACTTGGCATCTAGCATATAGATTCCCTCAGTCAACGACTCTAAGAATTCCCGATAAGGAAGTTCGGCTAGTTTTTCGCCATCGGCTGTCATGATAAACAGTCGTGCAACTGCAACCTTACTTCCTCGATACTCTTGTAAATATTGAGGCTCTAGCTCTGGTTGAGATGGTAAGATTGTTCGTCCTTCACTATTTAGATAATTGATAGGGATAATGATATCCTCTCCATTTTGCTCTATTTTAAAAACTTGTTGCTCAGAGTAATAAGCATTTAGCTGTTGGGTAAAGCGCAAACGCTGGTCATAGCTATTTAAGAGTTGATCATCCGGCACATGGATAATCTGCCCTAGGTAGAGTTCATTGATGTAAATAGGACGTTTTACTCCCATAATTTCCACGATGGGATGAACTTTTACTTCCTTGGTCAATTCTGAAAGAGCTGATAAGAAAATATCCGTGAAATGAAAATCAAGAATGGAATCTTTATCATAGTCCACTCCATCATGTTCACACACACTTACATCTAAGAGAACCAGCAATGTTTTCAAGAACATCAAGGCTCCAGTCCAGTCAGAAGCAGTCGCCAAATCTGGAACAGATACCTGATAGGCTTGACCATCAAAGGATAGACGGAATCCTAGACTAGACTTCTCTTTGACCCCAAACTGAACAGAATGGAAATCCGAAATAAGAGAGTCCGCAGATGGCTTTAATCCTGCATCCTTAGCGGAAACGCTGTAACATTCAAAAAGTTCTGCTTGAAGCACCTCACCAATTCTTAGTGATTGGTTGCTTTTTATTGTAAAATTAACTGATTTCATCATAAACTACTTTCTTACTATCTTAACTATATAGGGAGATTTTTTCTAGTTCGAATTAGAGAAAACTTTTCTGCCTCGATTGGTAAAGAACAGTAATACAAATGTCCATACCTACTTTCAACTAAATTCTCCTCCTTCCATAATCCATTTCTATTTAAAAAAATTCTATATCGTCGGAAACAATCGTTACCCATGAATTGGGTTTATCTAAATTATCATCACTTCGTTGAAAAAAATATCCCATTTTTTTGTTCATTAAACCAAATATAATCTATAATTTTATATTTTTTTCAACCTGTTTATCTGTCAAATATTTTTCTATATTGTTTCAACTCTGAATCAAATAATTTATAACCATTATTCTCTGATAAAGGATCATAGGAAATCAAATAATATCCTGTACTATCACAATCAAAGTATTGATGTTCAATTCCATCAACCACTATGTATAATTTATCCATCATTCCTCCACGTAATACATTTTACCATTTTTCACAACTCCTACTAATACTTCCTCTCCTCCAACATTCAGATACATTTTTGACCCATCAGTTAGTTTGACTGAAGGAAATTTGGTGTCTGGCTTAACTATTTTATACTCCGGAATCAAATATTCATCAGACTTAATGAATCCATTACCCGATGCTGGATCAGCCTCTAGTTTTGTACCATCTCTATTACCTATCGGAATATCTATATAATCAGTGTCGTGTGTTCGAAATTCAATTCTGACAAATGCATCTGTTTTTAGTTTCAAATTACCATTCTGATCACGTACTGCAACCCTATTGCCATTTGCATCAATCATAGTTTCAACAAATGGAGAATTTTCATAATCAAGGCGCAAGCCATTCACTGCATCTTCAATGGTTTTAATATCAACCACATCTCCTCTTTTTGATATGAATCCACCAACACCCCATCCTTTAGAACCAAAATAATTATCTGCATCTTTAACAGGAATAATCTTCTGTAAAACAGTTTGTTCCGTTGGATTTGGTATTGATTTACGAATATCAATCATCATATCATACTCATATTGAGACATTTCAGTGATACGTGTATTCCTTAGCCTATTAAACTCATCCCAAGAAACACCATACTCTTTTAATTTTTGGTCAATGATTTCTCGAGTTGTTGATTGACTTGGTGATGGATTCGCTGTTCCCTTCACCCTCGGAAGTTCCCGACTAACTAATGGGGATTTGTTTAAGCCTAGTTGGAGTTTCTCCTTCGCCAGATACTGGTCAAAGTTACTGGATTCCCTCGCAAGTTTGCTTTCTTCCAGATTCTTCAGAATCTGTTCGCGGTTATACTTCGGTGCTTCGACATCGTGCACCCCCTTCACCTTCGGAAGTTCCCGACTAACTAATGGGGATTTGTTTAAGCCTAGTTGGAGTTTCTCCTTCGCCAGATACTGGTCAAAGTTACTGGATTCCCTCGCAAGTTTACTTTCTTTCAGATTCTTCAGAATCTGCTCGCGGTTATACTTCGGTGCTTCGACCTCTACTTTCACCTTATTGAGACTAAACTTGCTAGCTGCTGAGGAGACCGCATAACCTCCTAAGATATTCCCGATAAAGTTTGCGGTTTGAGCGTCTTCCTCACTTCCACCTAGGAGCTTAGTCCCATGATAGGCAACCTGACCCGCTGTATAGGCACCGGCTTCCCCTATCGCAAACTGGGTCAAGCCCTTGACAGCGCTCTGAGTCTGCCCTATGGGAATCATAATGGCACTCGCCGTCACAAAGACATTCCCAACATCATGATACAGCTTGTCATTCCCCATGAAAAGCGTATCTCGGATGAGATTATAGGATTTCGTATGGGTATCCCCTGCATTTCCAAGTTGGATGTTATGAATCCCTTCCGCTGCATTAGACGCCCCATAAGCAAACGACCCCAGTCCTGCGGTTAAGCCAGCCCCAACAACCAAGGGTGTCGCAAAACCCATGCTTCCTACAATCGCAAGAATACTAAACGCAACAGTCACCACACCAATTGCTAGGTCTTTCCAACCGTTCTTGGCTCGATCCTCTGCAGCCAAGGCCTCAAAACGAGCTTTGTCCCTCTCCTGGGCAGCTTGTACGCGTTCAACACGACTCTCCATCTGCTTACTCGCCTGTTGGTAGGCCATCGCAAAGCGTTGGACAGACTGGAGTTTGGCGAAATCACCCGACTGATAAGTCCCTACAGTCCGTGTCTTCCCTGCATGTTCTGCGATCAAGGCCTTGGTCGCAGACAAGAGTTCCTTAAAGGCAACCAAATCCTGACTCGCATGATTACTTTCATACTGGATGATCGAGTTGTCCAAGTTCTTGACCTGATTCATGAGAAAGTTATAGTTCATGACCGTACTGGTATGACTACTTCCTGAATAGCTCACCAAGTCTGAAACCTTGTCCTTGGTCGTGTTCAAGAGCTCAATCTCACTCTTTAGATTGTCACGTGAACTCTTCAAATCACTATGAAGGGTTGTAAACACCTGACCTGGTAACTTTGCATGATTGCTTGAATCAATCTGGTAGTAACCATCCTTGTACAGTAGGAGGTTAGTTGAGTAGTCATTCATCAGGTTGACCAGAGTTTGAAGAAGAGTCCCATGCACCTCTACTAGGTAATTGCGCATACTCGAGATGGCCTGACCTTGGAGATTTTGATTGTTGATGAAGTCGCTCATAGCCTTATTTAGACTAGCGATGGCCTCTTCCCAAGCATTCATCGTCTTTTGACTTTCCACTTGAACAGAGGTAATATCATCAAATTTTATCTTGTAACTCATAGAACCTCCCTACTGCAAGCCAGAAAACATTGTTTGTCCCAATACTGTATCTGTACGGGCCAACTCTTTCCTGTAGCGGACATCAAGGCGATGTCTGTTCCCAATAAGGACGTATAGCTCGTCATCAACTGATAGAGCTCATTGAATTGTTCCTGATACAAATCGAGCACCTTGGATTCCGATGTCGTGTTAAAGTTTGGCTTACTCACTCCAGCCAAACTAGCCTGAGCCTTGGTCAAACTACTGATGTGCGCGTTAAACAGAACCTCAGATAATTTAATCGTTCCATACATGACCTTACCCCTCCTTCGTATGTAGTAACTTCTCGATGAAATTTCCCAGATTGTTAATCTGACTTTGGCACCAACCAATAATACCATGTTCTTCATTCTTTTGATTTTCCAACCTAGTGATTTCATCACAAATGGCATCATAGAAGGTATTCATCTCCGTTTGAAAACTCGTGTAGTCACTAGAGAAGGTTTCCCACTGCTTGGTGAAATCATCCTTTTGTTTGCCTTGCCATTCTGGCTGAATATTTCGGTGCATGATGGGATACTTGATATTGTGAACATTTTGTTGGATTTCCCCTACAGACTTCTTGGCCGTACGAAGACGTTCCAATTTTTCATCAATGGAAGTAATCCGTGATTGGGCAGAGGAGATGCTGGCGGAGTAGGCATTCACTCTACCTTGAAGATAATAGATTTGATCATAGTCTATTTGCCCCATGTATTAGCCTCCTAGTTCATTTACTTCATTCAACTCAGCAACATTCCCTTTAGGAATATCTGTTGTAGAGACAACCGAAGCAATATGTTCTAACATAAGCTCATTATCATCATCGCTATAGCCCTCTTGAACAACCTTAAAAACATCTTCATGATTAAAGTAGATAAGGCTATCTCCTACCATTCCTTCTGGATAGAGACAGGCTCCGTAATCAAAACGGTAGAGATCTCCTTTGACGGGTGCTGCAATCACACGAGCAATGATGAGCATCTTTTTAGTACTTCCCTTTAAAACAATAACACTGCCTAGTGGTAATAATTTAGTATCTGACATAAATAACCTCTCTAAATTTCTAATAATTGAATGGATTCATAATGATCTGGATAAAGAATGTATCCTTGGTTAGGCTTCAGGGCAGGCTCATTGTGATGTAAGGATAGCGAGTATGATCTTGATCGCTAATACGTACAATACTAGATTACTTAACTTCCTTTCTAGGAATCTTTAAATCTTCTTCCCATTTACTGTAGATATCCATAAAACGATCTTCCTCCTCATCTGAATATCCTCTAAAAACAACTTTATCAATATTTTCATGTTGAAAAAAAATCGTTGATTCTGTTTGAAGACCAATTGGATACAGGACTCCCATATAGTCCGCAAATACTTGTCCATCACTCTCCTCGTCTTCAAAAATTACACCACGTCCAACAATCACTAATTTCCGTGTTCCTTCTTGAAGATAGACAATACTACCTAACGGTAATAATTCTTTATTTTTGTTTTTATTATTCATTTTTTAATAACTCCTTGTGTTTTTTTAAATATTTTTTTCCATACCACTCTTCTACAGTTTTCCCTTCCCACTCGCGGTATTCTTCAGGATATTTCCATTTATAGTAAGTATAAAGGAAATAAGGAAATTCCATAAAAATAAGCATTGCAATTAAACCAATGTTTAACAAAATCCAACATATGAAGAGACCAAAAACAGTTACGGAATGTGAAAAATTAATAGAGAAAGCTTTGAAAATATAATTAACAATCACACCCAATCCCAATAGACCTGCTCCATAAATAGCAAAACCTTTAGCAATTTTATCAAGTAAGGTAGGTGACTTAATTTCTCCATAAATTCGTTTCTTCAAACTTTTAAGTTCTATCCGTAACATCCAATAAATTGAGGCTAAAAGAACACAAACAAGAATAAAAATTTCTAATATTGTTAGAAATGGTAGTGCTAAACCAATAGCAGCGAGGTCGAACTCTATAACAAACCAAATCAAAAATGTTATGACATGAAAATGAGTCCTATATGGAAGAATAAAAAAATGGTTTGAAAAATTTACCAATTAGAACTAAGAGAAGCCATATAAATAACCCGATTACATAAACATGAGCCGTTAAAAAATTATGATTAGAAATGGGAAAGACTAAATCTTTGGGATCACTACTATAAAGCATTGTTGAAAAAACTAATAATAAAAAGTTGAAGCCAATCGGGAAAATGAGTGTCAATATCCCATATAAAAGAGCGTTTTTGAAATAATCAAATACATTCCTTGGAGGTTTGGACACTTTTTTATCTTGTTCCTTCAATTGATACTTTAAAAAACCATCATCTTCTAGATTTAAACTCTCTTCAAAACTTGCTTTAAAAATTGATTTCTTTTTCATTTTTTTACCCAGATCCCAGTACCTTACCAAACCCACCTATAACATTAGATATATTTTTAATAGTGCCTTTTATACCTTTACCAACATCATCTATTATCTCTTCCGTTCCTTTAACAGGATCGTCAAAAAATTTCGGCTTCCATGCTTTTATACCCTGAATTCCTAATCCAACAAGAGCACCTATACCAGCTCCAACAATTTGACTGACACCCGGTATTGGAATAACACTCGCAATGGAAGCTCCGATGGTTGCACCTTCTAATGGACCAACGCTAGCTATAGCTGAAAGTGCACCTTTTCCAGCAGCTTTTCCTATGTCCTTAGTTTTGCTATATTCGTCTACTCCACTAGAAATCGCTGTAATCCCAAGATCAGCAAAGGTAAATACTGTACCTAATTTCCCAAATAACTTTGCTCCTTTTGAAAAATGGTTCATTCCTTTACCTATCAAACCAGTGACTTCACTTCCCTTTGTTATATAATCACCAAAACTACTTATCCCTGTAACTTTTTCCAAGCCTTTTCTAACTAGGGTTTCAACAGGAGTAGCTATATTCTCTGTATACTCAACTAACTTTGATAATATGATGCTGTTTTTACCTAAGCCTTCATATTTAGCTAAGCGTTCCAGAATAAGATCAACCGCTTTATAGCCCTTGGCACCAGATTTCTCAACCGCATACAAAATCTCCCAAAAACCGTCTGATTTTAGAACAGATTCTGTAAATTTATTGGGCAATAAGCTTAAAACCTGACTTAAGCGCTTAGCTGCATCAGTATCCATGATTTCTTTAAATCGTTCATATAAATTTTTCTCACTGTTAATTATACGCTTCTCCCATTTCTCCCCCACTGTTTTTGCCCACTCCAACTCTTTAGAACTTGGTATGACAAAAGTTTGACTGCTACTGTCCCATGACGTTCTTGTTTGTCTTAAGGCCGTATTAATAGCATTAGATAATTGTGGTACATCTGAAAAAAATTTACTCGAGACAGTATTATATTCACGTAATTTTCTCAACTTATCTTCCAATTGACTTTTAACTCTGCGTTGCAGTATTTCTCCTGATCTAAGATTAGAAATATAAGGATAATTGGGAGTATCCTTACGATACTCTAAGTATATTAAATCAACATAGCGACCAATCAATCTATCTGCTCTATTGATTTTCTCTACTAGCTCACTTTCCCTTAAATCCATGCTATCAACATGGTTACGATATTCACTAGGAAGTTTTGCACAAGCTGATGTAATAGCTTCGTCCAATAAAATACATGCCTTCAGTAAGGGAATTAAAATTATTTGGCTATACCGTTTAGCAGAGTCGTATGTTTCCCCAGTTAAACTGGGACTCGCGAAAATAAATTGTTCTAAGGCAAACTGGAGTGACTGATACGAACTAATTCGATTCTTTAGAATTCCCTCAACACTACTAGTTTGAGCATCTGAAAATCCTAGATACATATCTATGCTCATGTTTATCTCCCTTCCTATGTCTTGAGTTCTTCATTAATTTCCTTTTCTTCTTGATGAAGACGACGCTGTTCATGTAGAAGTTCCTCATGTTCTTGAATAAAAGATTTTTTTACCTTTTTATCAAGGTGATAATGTTCCTCTAGAAATTCTGTGAAAATTTTAGAATCAATTGATGATGCAAAAACTTCTGTATTTTCTGTCAAAAATTGTGAGGAAGCCTTTGATAAGTCTTCATAAGTCTCCTGTTTTTGTATTTGATCTTTAAGAGCTTGGGCATTTATTTCTAACTTATCTACCAAATTTTTTTTACGTCTTTTAAATTCATCTTGGTTCATTCAAACTAAATTCCTTACTACTTTCTAAATTACCTAGCTTTTGACCAAGGTTAAAGTCCATTGCTTGAAAAGTTTCCGAAACGTTTTGAAGATTCTGTGACATAGAAACTAAGGTATTGGCAACTTGGGTAGCTATTGATTGGGACAAATCAATAGCTGAACTAGCATCACTATTCCCTGAAAGAGTTGTTTTATCATCTTTTATTACTGTCCCTATACTTGATAAAGTGTGTACTCCTTGAATCAATGCTGTAGCATGTTGCTGAGCAGTAACCGTATCATTTTGTAAAATAACCATAAATAACCTCTCTAAATTTCTAATAATTGAATGGATTCATAGCGATCAGGATAAAGGATGTAACCCTGGTTCGGTTTCAGGGCAGGCTCATTTGTGATGTAAGGATAGCGAGTATGATCTTGATCACTGATACGTACACCAAGAAAGACTTGTTCTACTAACTGATTAACTAGTTTGATAAAATTATCGTAATTGTTCGCTACTAGATCTTGGTAGGCACCTATAAAGAGCAAGGTTACTCCATACTGAGCTCCTTCACTAAGGAGTTGCTTGAAGTCCAGTTCACTCACTCCAGCCGCCATAGCCGTCGCAGCAATATCAGGTATCAAAATTAACCATTTTGGATAGTCCTGACTTGGAGACGCAACCCGTTTCTTAAAGTCTTCTAATATCGTCTTCATGACATTATCAACCTCTAAAGAAGTATCAAATCGTTGAATACCATCAAAGAACTGATTGTTAATACGCTGACTAGGATCTAAAATAACAGTATTATACACTCCTGATAAACGGTTTAGGTGATATTCTAGTAATTTATAGTAATTCGTTACAAAAGCAGGACTGTCTGAGGCTATAAGAAGAGGGTGTTCAAAACTAAAGGTTGCTGGAACAACGGCTTCTCTTTCAAGACCCAAGATAAAGTCTTGACTGCTTTCTAAGATTTCTGACATCACCTCTTTGGTTACCTTTTCTGGTAACATTGGGATACCTGCAGGAAGTGGGCCATCGTATGCTATAGCCATTGCTTCTTGTTCTGTACGAACTTCTTTTATGTAGTCCGTATAATGTTCACTGCTGTATGGCAACATCACTTGGAATTGGACGATATCATCCAATTTAGCTATGGCACGGCCTTTGATTTCATCGAGTGGAATATTTGAACGTCCTACTACACCTGATAAATCACTGGTATCAAATAAGAAGAGAGAAATCTTGGTCTTAAAGTTCGATTGTAGCTGTAGACGCATCGCATTGAGACGAGAAAGTGTCACAACCAGATAGATTCCTAGAGAGGCACCATCTCGAGAAATGACATTTAAAGTATCATAAAAGGCATCGACAAATGGGGCATCCATTACACTATCAAAACCATCTATCTCTATGAAAATAGTTGGAAAACTCTCATCTGACAACTGATTGTATTGCCTTAGATTTGTGGCTCTTGCTTGCGAAAGAGCATGTTTCCGAGTTTTTATCTCTCTATTCAAGAATCGAAGAGATTTCATGATTTTCTCAGTTTCATCCAAGGTGAAATAATCTGCAACATGAGGAAAATCTGAAATAGAGATTAAGCCACTGGTACCAAAATCATAGAGGTAGAAATGGACCTGCTCTGGTGTGTGCTTACGAATCACATCCATCGCAAAGTTCTGTAGAAAAGTGGACTTACCGAATCCCGGACTCGAAACCAATAAAATATGACCTCTTTGTTCCATATTGAAGTAAAGAGGAGATTGTTCCTGTCTTTCTGGAATATCTTGATACCCAATTAAAATAGGTTGCAACGCCTCTGAACGTCCCCAATAATCCTTGTAGTTAGTCGATTGTGTATCTTTAGCATATATCTTCTCTTCAAGTGGTGGCAACCAAGGACTGGCTACCTGATGAATATGAAGACCATCAAAGACTTCACGGGCTTTTTCTACAATGGCGTCTAATTCTGTTGGAACAGCCTTTGCTTCTTTTTTATTGACTAAACCACTCAAATCTTTATTAATGGCATTGTATTGACCATTACTTGTAATCTCATACACAGTTGTGTTTTTTTGAACATGATTTCGTCCTTCTGGATTATAATCCGCACCTGACCAAGCACTTTGGAATAGCTCATATATTTCATTGTTTCCGACTTGAAGATAGGCTCTACCTGTCTGGGTGATTTCTGCGGCATCAGGTGTTTTGATTACTTCTCTAGAATCTGCAGCATCCTGTACTTTAAGGGCTATTTTAAACTTAGAGTTCGACCAAATTTGATCGTTGACAACCCCACTAGGTTTGGGTTGCTAAAATTAATTTAACCCCCAATGATCGACCAATACGAGCCGTAGAGACCAATTCGTCCATGAAATCAGGTTGATTCGCCTTCAACTCTGCAAACTCATCACTAATGATTAATAGATGTGGTAATGGTTCTTTGACCTTCCCTTCCTTGAAGAGTTTCATATACTGGTTGATATGATTGACATCATTTTCTGCAAAAATACGCTGACGCTTCTTAAGTTCAGCTTTGATAGATACCAGAGCTCGATTGGCCTGGTTGCCATCCAAGTTTGTAATCGTACCAACAACATGAGGTAGGTCTGCAAAGAGATTAGCCATCCCTCCACCTTTATAGTCAATCAAGAGGAAAGCAACCTCATACGGATGATAGTTCACAGCTAAAGATAGAATGTAGGACTGAATAAGCTCAGACTTCCCTGACCCCGTAGTACCAGCAATCAATCCATGAGGCCCATGCGCCTTCTCATGGATGTTTAGATAAAGAATATCATCTCTACCTCGAACTCCTAGAGGAACAGCCATTGTTTGGAAAGTTTCATTGTCTTGCCATCGTTTTAAAAGTTCTAGTTCCTCTACCTTATTGACTCCATACATCTCTAGGAAGGTAATACTATTCGGAATCGAATTACGCAAAGTCTGAACATGATGAATACCCGCAAGATTTCTCGCAAAGTTTTCCTTTTCCGATAAACTTATAGGAGGAAGAGGCATAATTTCTTTATTTGTATAATTGCCATCCTGAAGTAATACTGTACCTTTTTTATCTCCTCGATAGTCAACAACTGTCTTAACGTGTTCTGGTAGACTCTCAAGTACTTCTTCTACGAAAACATAATGAATCCCTAAATGGGATAAATCTTCATTGATGTACTCCATAATGTTGTGATCCAACATCAGGCTTAAATCTGTAAGAAAGAGAATATAATGAGGGCTGTATTGCTTTTCTTTCCCTTTATCCTGCTCACTATCTAACTTTCTATCTTTAATAACTTGATAGAGCGACGTTAATAGTTGATCTCGAGTACGTTGATTGTAAACAAAACCACGGCTATTTAGTGCTTTTATTTTCGTATGAGGTAACCATCGGCTCCAATTCCATAACTCAAACTCTTCCTCTCGGAAATTGGAATAAACTGCAAATCATGGTAACTTTGGAAAGTCGCTAATTGCATCATCATCTGTTGAACTTGTTCAATCACTATTTGCCGTGTCCCGATATAACCCGTAGGATTTGTTAATGTATGTGTAATAGGTACCTGCTTAGTCACACGATAGTAGGAAAGTAGTTCTTGAATTTTTTGGTTAGCAGCTACATTATATTTTGTTAACTCAGAATCTGAATACTCAATAGAAAAACTAGAGTTAACTTCGCCCAATCCTAAGCGATAAGATAAGAAATCGAAGTGATAGAGTGTTTTCTCATAAATTCGTCGATCAGTCTTTTCTACCATTTCCAAAATATGAACTGTATCAGGGAAATGATAAAACAGAGCTCCAACTTGTTCGTCATGTAAGTCAGCTAACTGTGAATATTTGGTTTCCAAATATTCCATATAATCAACAATTTTCTGTTCTTGAAGTTCCTTATGTGATTTTTTATCAGAAAAATAAGCATGAATGGAAGTCCCAATAGTAATGACAGACATCCCCATCATCATGAACATCATCCCACCACTACGTGTGAAGTAAACCGTTAGTATCGTAAAGACAATCATCGCCAAAGGGGTAATAATCAATCTTAGTAACGATTGTTTGTTGCCTTCATCATCTGTTGGTGCCGAAGCAATCGTTACTTTATCCTCGGGTTCTCTCAGAATAATCCGTGGAGAGCGATGAAATTCTTTTGAACGATCCTCGACCATTACTTCAGAAAAAGGCAGTAAGCTCGTCTCAATAGAAAATAGTGAATGAATCGATAAGATTTGTTTTTGAACGGATAAAGCTAGACCTTTTTCAAAAACAAGTTGGTCCATATCTTGAATATTTTGCGTCCCTGTTCTTCTTTCACCATTAAGATAATATGGACTAGCACTATAAATCGTCTTATTTGTCCCATCAAAGCTCAAAATGATTTCTATAGGAAAATCAACTAAGCGAATAGTCGCTTCTTTCTTATCTGATAAATATAGTATTTTTTCGGGAAGAAGGTAATACTCGGTGTTTTTAATAATCAATAAGGATACACTTATATCTTCAGCTATGGAAACCAAATGATACCCATAAGAATAAGTCTCTCCGAGCAGTTCAACTCCCGTTTCCTTGACTTCCAACACCACATTTTCAAGAATAGGAAGATAGATATTAGAAGCTATAGAAGGCCCCAGTTGATAGGTATTTCCTGTATAGAGTGGATAAACATTGTCTTCAAAAAATAAATAATTCATAGACCACTCCTATCTTGACTCTGTTGAAGTTGAAGTCGTATTCGACTTATTCGTCTCTGGTGTTAGGTAGTTTCTTCAATTCTTCCAATTTACTCTTATAATTGTTTAGTTGCTCAGTACGTTGTTCAGATGTGAGGTTAGGATTTCTCTGAACTTCATCAACCTTTTTGGTAAGACCATACATCAATAATTGTGGATCATCTAAGTAACTTGCAATATCTATAGCTTCATCAACTTTCGACTGCCCAATTAAGACCCAGTAACGAAGATAGTCTGTACTTGATTGACTTGATATTTTGGATAGCTCTGTCTTTTGCGCTTCTGTTAAAGGCTCTGTTTTAATGACGGAATAAGCCACCATATAAGCATCATCTTGACTAAGTGATTTAGAATCTGTATTTTTAACAGTAGATACAACCGATGAATAATCTTGATTTACAAAAGCCAAACGTAAATCTGAAATCATTTGTTGATTAGGCATAGCGAACAATGCAAAGTATAACACTCCAACAATTGATAGCACTCCAATAAATGATGCAATAATGGTAGTCCACTTCAGCCGCGAAACAAGTTTATTAGGAACACGTGAGAATTTTTCTTTATTTTGTTCCTTTTCTTCTAAGTATTTTTCTAGTAGTAAGGCTATAATTTCATCCAAATTTTCAGACTTCATGATGGTCTCACAAAACAGTTTTCCTTTATAAAATGGCGACTGTCCCTCCACTAATTTTTCATAACTTACCTTTTTATCTAATAGAGATACTATCATAGCTTTAAAGTTAACTGTAAACGCCTCCAGCTTCAATGCATCATAGGGAGGCACTTGCCCTTTAATACCACGAAAAATGAATAGAGGGTTCCCATTTCGTGAAAACACTAGATTACTAGGTGATAACTCATAAGTATAAATTGAATCCTTCAGTGAGTTAAATAATTGACCAACATTGATCAGATGACGTAATTTTTCTTCCTCAATCATCGTAGTCAGCTTATCCCAAGAATAATATTCATCTGTCAATAGACTTTCAATCGTTAGTTTACCTTCTTCCTCAATAACATTTTGATTCACAAATAAGGTTGTATTGCTGTTAATAAAGCATAAGCTATTTCACGATTTCCCTTGATATCTCCAACTACTAATTCAATTTTTTGAACTTCCATACCTGACTCCCTTACTATATTCTTTCCAGTTTTAATAAAACTCCGTCTTTCGCTAATACTAGACTGCTTGTACTAGCAAGAATTTCTCCTGACTGTTGATTTCTTACACTTGGATTCATTACCTTAATTCCAATACCATAAGTATCTGAGACGATTTGTATCAATTCTTTAATCGTTAACTCAGTAGGGACCCTTAAATCTAATATTTTAGATAAAAAAGGCGAACAATCCAGACTAATATTGATGTACTCTTCCATATAAAACTCCTAAATCTATTATGCTATGCCTATTATATCACGCAAAACATGAATATTAAAGAACTTTCTATTTATAAAAAGAGATACATTTTGTATCTCCCTTTATGTATTTTTCTATCGACTTTATTGTTTAGCTATATGTAACTTTTTATAAAAGAGCGAGTAAATTGTGACAATCATCCCTAGTATAAACAATAAAATTGCAGTCCAAGAAACAGGAGACTTTACGTTTTTAAGTGAAACAGTCTTTTTATCACTGTGGTTGATTTGAATCTGATTGGTAAATAAAGCAGACTGATACTCATTAACGATATTCTCCGATTCCACTTTAGTGCTAAATAAGTTTGTTTTAACTAATTGATACTTTTCTTTATCCAATTTTTTAGTTGTATCAATCAATTTATATGTCTCAGGATGAAATAACTTTGTCAAATTACTCTCCTGTTCAAAGTACTGAATCTCTGTTTTCTTGGTATTCTTATCTAAAGACGTATCTATTTGCAAAGATCCATCGTTTGCAAAAGCAACACTACCTTTTGTAAAAATTGAAAACAATAGAAAGATAAAGACAATGTTTTTTTTCATATTACTTGCTATCCTTAACTTGGCGATACAAGAAAATATTTACAAGTCCCAAAGCAATTGTTAGAACAACAATTACCATTACTGACTGAACAACTCCGTTTTGCTGATTAATGAATAATCTCACTACACCTTCAAGATATGTTAACGGAGAAAGAGTTGTTAAAATAGGAGCTGGATTCACATAATATTCGTCAAATAATTGAGTTGCTGAAATGATATAAAGCAGTAATAGACTTATGCTTATCAAAAATCCAAGACTTTTTAGTTTATCAAGAAGGATATTCAGACTATATGTCATCATTAGACTCACTAATACAAGAAGCATTACAAACCAGCTTAATTGACCTACAGAGAAAGCAAGTTTAACTCCAGAAACAATCGCAATTATAGAACCAACAGCTACTGAAATCACACTTAGGAAGAACATTGGTCCCAGAAGAATTTCTCCATGACAAACGGTCCTTCAAACTGATTAATTTTTGCAATTCTTCTTTATCTGCATGTTGGAAAAGATAGGCAACAACTAGGCTAACAAGATAGCTGATTAAGATAACAAGGAGTCCTGATCTCTCATCTTGACGATTCGTCTGTGACGGTCTATTGGTCGCAGCTGATACGACATTCCCAATTTTAGAAGCATCAACAGGATTTGACAAATATTCATAGACTGCATCATTTTTCGTATTACCCGTTTTAGTATTGCTCAAAACAGTAGAAAAGTTTTTAAGGAATTCTTCGTTTGAACCATATTCACTAGACATGATATTTTTCAATTCAGAAACGCGTGCACTTAATGATTTTCCGTCTTTTTCCAATGTATTAACATCATTCGTCAACTGAGTCATAGTAGCTTGTATCGTCTCAGAAACAGCTTGGTTTGCTTTTGTATTGTCCATCAAGGTTTTACTAGCTGACATCAGTGTACCTAGGTCCCTGTTCATATCCATACTAACATTAACCATACTAGTATTATCTACTTTTTCTGTTTCAACAAAACTAGGTTTACCTTTAATCGTTTTATCCACTGATTTGGTCTGTTCAATTAACTGACTTAACTGGGTCATTAAATCTTTGGTTGTTGTTCTCAGCTGTTCAATGTTAGAGGTTAATTTCTCAGCATTGGCTAATCGAGACTGAATATCCGTCAATTTTTTATCAGAAATCTTCAAATCTGATTTTAGAGCTTCTACTGTAGTTGCTTTGATTAGATTGGTCACAATAGTCTTGAGGTCACCATTATTTGCTAAGGCAGCAAGAGAACTTTCTGCCGGAACAAACGTAGTGTCTGTGTACGTATTTTTAGATAAATCTAAGCCGTAATACGCAGTAACAAGTCCTGATAACTGTAGATACGCCTCAACATCTTTATAAACCGCTTGAGTTAGCTTGGTAGGGTTGTACTCCCAGTTAGAAATAATGTCTTGCATCTCATAATGACGATTCAAAACTTTTTTTTCTGTTTGATTTATCTTAGTAGTCGTGATGGTCTTCGTAATTGTGATAATTTCTGTTGGTTTCTGCACATCAGACGTAGAGGAACTTGACGTTACAGCAGTAGCTGGACTAACAGGCGCAGCATGAACTGTCTCATTCTCTATTTTATCTTTTTCTACATAAGGAGCATCTTCCTTTATAACTTTTACATCTTCTGTCGTATCTAATTGATACTTAACAAGCACAGGTGATAAGACATTGAGATCATTTTCATTCTTGATTCCTAGTGTGTATGAAATAGTCATACCTGGAGATGCTTCACTAGGGATAGATACCTGATAACTCCCTCCTCCAAGATCAGAAAATCCATAGTTTGATTCTTTAAGATAGTATCCGCTTGGTACTGTTACCGTTAATTTTGAAATTTTCCCTTCAAATGAAGGCAATGTTAGATCACGTTTTGTTGTGCTCTTAGATTTAATGTCATTCTTTAACTGAGAGAACTCTTCATTTTCAAGTGTTGTAGATTGCAAAGTTGGCAAAATCTTTCCCTATCTTCTTACTATACCACCTTATAAAAAGCACTAATATTTTTTTCAAATGTTGTTTATCAGCATCTGACAAAGAGAGATTATTTATAGTTGCATCATCGTAGTATACACTTGGCCATTTACTAGTAATTTGATTTTGCATACTATTATTTAACAACTTGATATAACTTCCAAGAGTTTTATTAGCTCCATCTACCGCTGAGGGGTTTTTAGCCAAGGAAGACTCTACTGCTTCTCTAATCTTTGTATCATAATTTGATAAGGTATCATCAATTTCCTTGTTATTATTCTTCAAGCTTTCGAGAAGTTTTGCGATATCTTGATTATAGGAAGAAGCCGTATCAGTAGTTTCTTTCCAAATAGCTGGCTCTGATAACTTCTCAGTAACTTGAGTGTTTATCGCAGTTAATTGAGATAATTGTTCCTTAACTGATAATTTAGAAAAGTCGTTATCATAGTTGGCCAAAGACTTTTCTCTAGTATCCAAGGACCTATCCCATTTTTTTTGTTGCTCATCTATTCCATTTATTGTTCCCTCATATGTCTTATTAACAGAATCAATTGATTTAAAGGCATCATTTGTATTTAACAAGGTCTTGTTAAATGACGAATACGATGATAAGAGATTATTCGGTGATGAACCCAACCCATTAAATTGTTGACTATATTGAGCAAGAGGATCCACTAACTTATTATTAAAGGACGTTAGTGACTCATGTTCATTTGTAACCACATCAGCAACCTGGCCTTGTGCTGTTTTCAAATTCCCGATAATACTAGTGAAATAAATATTAATCAAATCCTTATTAAAGAGCTCTTTGAAAGCTACTACAGCTTGTTCAGCCTGTTTGACAGTCAGTTGGTCACTTGATTGAATTTGATATTGAAACTTCGCCTGAACAGGGGAAGTTGATTCGATTGCTAAAGCTTCTTCTGAAAATTTACTTGGCAAGACTATCATCAACTGATAAGTCTCATTTTTTAGACCGCTTTCAGCGATTGACCGAGAAACAACTTCCACTTTGTAATTATTCTTAGCTATGAACGAATTTACTAAAGTATTCGCAATGTTAATCGGTTGTCCATTATATACCTTACCCGTATCTTCATTAACAATAGCTACTTTAATAGGGGCTTGTTGCACCGAGGAATCTGAGTTCGTTCGGCTGATAGGTGTTGGTTTTACAATTGCAAAGAAGGATACTATCATTGTAACAAATAACAGTAGCATCCCTAAGCTAAATAAAACTTTCTTTCTCACATTTTCTCCTTAATTAAGTATAGTAAAAAAGTTGAGGATTTCTCCTCAACCTCAACTTTAGATTATTGAAGACCAAAGTTTCTAGATAAGTCTTGGTCATTTTGTTGCATCGCTTGAGCAGTCTTATCAAGTTGTGTATTGATTTGTTGCATTAAATCAGCAAAGTTTCAACCTTTGGTTTCAATTCAGAGAATTGTTGATCAAAGCCTTGGAACGCAGCACCTTCCCATTCCGAACGCAAGGTATCTTGCAAGCGTTGAAGATTGCTCAAAATAACTCTGATATCGTTTGCAGCTTTTCCATATTCACGTGCACGTGATTGGAGGGTTTCTGGAGATACACGAATTTGTCCTGACATATTTTCACTCCTATATTTTTTATTTTATTATAACATTATTTTATATACGAATCAAGGATTTTTGGAAAAAAATTTATAGTATTAATCCATAATTAAAGTCATATAGAATACAATAAATAGTTACTTATAAAATACAACATAATTGTTACGATTTAAAAACTCAAATCATAATTTTTTTTCGATTTATTACTTCTGTCAATATTTAGAAAAATTTAAAAATCTTTAAATTTTAAATTATCTTTTACTCTAAATCAAAAAGGTAATATTTCAGATTTTCATTCATTTCTTTCCATTTTTTGCTCTAATTCTCTTTTCATGAAAAAAGAAGCCTTACGGCTTCCCTTCTTACAAAATTTTAGCAGAAGTACGACTAATCTCTTCTACTTGGATGTTTTCTGCTTCAAATTTTTCTTTCAAGGCTGGTAAATCGATTGATCCATCAATTTGAACTTCGATAATCACCTTACCATCCTTACGTGGAATATTTACTGTATGGGAGATATTCAAATTTTCTTCTACAATCAAAGAAACAATCTTTCCGAGTACACCAACTTCATTTTCTGTAACAAAACGCACACGAATTCCTTCCTCACCATAACCAGCAATTTCAAGAAAGGCTTGGAAAACATCACGGTCAGTAATAACTCCGTATACTTGATGGTTATCAACGACAGGAAGAATACCAATCTTATTTTTCAACATCAAATAAGTTGCATCCTCTAGACTCGCATAACCTGAAACAGTGACAACATCGCGGATCATGACATCTTTTACTTTTGTCTTATTTAGAAGATAATTCATCTCATAGATAGAAAGACTTGTTGCCTTGGATGGACTAGCTTGGGCAATGGTTCCCTCAGTCACCAAACCAACCAATTGATCATTTTCGATAACAGGCAAGCGGTGCAATCCTTGCTCTCTCATCAAATCTGCTGCATGAGATACTGTTGTATCTGGACTAATATACACTACCTTGCGGGTCATAAAATCTTTAACTGCCATGAGACTTCTCCTTTTCTGTTCTTATCCCTATTATACAATCTTTTTGTAAATCTATCAAACGCTTACATTTCTTTTTCAAAATTCAGAAAAGTATGAATAAGCTAGCAAAAAGAGCTCTGAAATCGAGCTCTGTGAATGAAAGAAAGATACCTTTCATTCGATTTTTCAATTATTAGAAATTCATCTTTCAAAATAGATGCAGATTTGTTTACAATCCAAATATGCCGACTAAAAAGGTCCCCTGGACCTTTTTAGCCACCCAGATACGCTTTTCTGACTTCTTCTGATGAGGCGAGTTCTTTTCCTGTTCCTGATAGAACGATTTTTCCTGTTTCCAATACATAGCCTCGGTCAGAGATTGCGAGTGCTTTATTAGCGTTTTGTTCAATCAAGAGGACGGTTGTTCCTTGTTTCTGGATATCTTGAATGATATCAAAAATCTCTTGGATAAAGATTGGGGCAAGTCCCATTGAGGGTTCATCTAAGAGAAGAAGTTTTGGTGTTGACATAAGAGCCCGTCCCATGGCAAGCATTTGTTGTTCCCCCCCTGAAAGAGTGGCTGCATCTTGGTTCTTCCGTTCTTCAAGACGAGGAAAGCGTGAGAAAACCTTCTTCAAGTTAGCTTGATTTTCTTCACGATTTTTCTTCAAGAAAGCTCCCATTTCTAGATTTTCCATAACAGTCAAGCCAGGAAAGACGTGGCGTCCTTCTGGAACTTGTGAAAGGCCACCTGCTACGATTTTCTGAGCCGGCATTTTTTGGATTTCTTGACCTAAAAATTCAATTTTTCCTGAACTCGGTCTAACCAAACCAGACAAGGTACGGAGAATGGTTGTTTTACCAGCACCATTGGCACCGATAAGGGAAACAACCTCTCCTTCATTAACTTCAAAGCTTACATCACGGACTGCTTGGATCATACCGTAATGTACAGAAAGATTTTCAACTTTTAACATAGACATTAGGCTTCACCTCCTAGATAAGCTTCGATAACGCGTTTATTGGTCTTAATTTCGTCTGGAGTTCCTTGAGCAATTAAACGACCATATTCAAGTACGTAGATGCGTTCTGTTACTTCCATGACCAGATTCATATCGTGTTCAATCAACATGATTGAAATTTTAAATTCATCTTTGATACGACGAATTAACTCAGTCAATTCTGCTGTTTCCTGTGGATTCATACCTGCTGCTGGTTCATCTAAAAAGAGAATTTTAGGTTCCGTAGCAAGAGCACGAACAATTTCCAAACGACGTTGTTGTCCGTAGGCAAGATTTTTAGCAAGAGTTTCTGCATCCCCATCTAAATCAAAGATTTTAAGCAATTCCAAGGCTTTAGCCTTTAATTCTTTTTCACTCTTGTAAAAAGCTGGTAAACGCAAGAAACTAGCAAAAACATGTTGTTTGTGATGGTTGCCAAAGGCAATCAAAACATTATCCAAAACTGTTAAATCTTTAAAGAGACGGATATTTTGGAATGTACGTCCAAGTCCTAAAGAGGCAATCTTATAAGGTGACTTTCCATTCAAAAGGTGACCATCTAGTGTTACTGTTCCCTCACTTGGTTCATAAACACCGGTCAAAAGATTGAAAAGAGTAGTCTTCCCAGCTCCGTTTGGACCAATTAGTCCAACCAGTTCCCCTTCGTTCAATTCAAGAGTCACATCTCCAACAGCTGTTAGACCGCCAAAATGTTTGGTTAACTGTTTTACTTCAAGTAATGCCATTAGTTTTGTTCCTCCTTCTTAGATTTTTTAAAGAAACGTGATAGGCTCAATTCCCATGTCCCAAGTAGTCCACCTGGTCTGAAAATCATTACCAATACCAAGGCCAAAGCGTAAATAATCATACGCACACTAGCAACATCTTGGAGAAGCATATTCAAAATTCCCAGAACAATAGCTGAAACAATCGCACCTGTAATGGAACCAAGGCCACCAAATACAACAATGATCAAAACGTTGATTGAGTTAATGAAAGTGTAATCTTTCGGTACAACTGAACCGATAAATCCTGCCTGAAGTGACCCTGCAATACTTGCAGTAATGGCACCAAAGACAAAAGCGATAATTTTAATTTTAGTCGTATTAACCCCAACTGACTCAGCAGCAATTTCATCCTCACGAACAGAGAGCGTTGAACGACCAATTGGACTACGCAAGAAGTTCAAGGTTGCAATGGTTGTAATCACGACAAAGAAGTAAACCATTTGCCAAGTTGTAAAGTTAGGAATTCCCAAGATACCTGCCGCACCATTTGTAAGACTGCCACCATTGATGATAAAGATACGGATAATTTCAGATACCCCGAGAGTTGCTACCGCAAGATAGTCCCCCTTCAAGCGCAAGGTTGGAATTCCGACAAGTAAGGCAACTGCTCCTGAAAGCAAAGCACCTACAATCATAGCTCCAAAGAAGGCACCGTAGGTTGGTGATTTAGATCCAATAATAGCAGCGGCATAGGCACCAATCGCCATGAAACCAGCATGTCCAAGTGAAAATTGTCCTGAAAAACCAACGATTAAGTTAAGGCCAACAGCCAGAATAATATTAATTCCAATTTGTTGTAAAATTTGTACATAGAATAGATTGAGTACTCCAACTGAAACCAGTACACTAATCAAGCCATAGCCAGCTAACAAAAGGAGTAACCATAGAATATTAACTTTTAAATTTTCCTTCATCGTTTACACCTTCTCTTTCACATTTACCAAGAATACCAGCTGGGCGGACAATCAAGATCAACAACAAGATTCCATAAACAATTGCATCACGGAAGTCTGACATTCCAAAGGCTGTCGCAAAGGTTTCCAATAGACCAATCACAAAACCACCAAGCGCCGCACCAGGAATAATCCCGATACCACCAAGTACCGCGGCAACGAAAGATTTAAGACCTGGAGTAACCCCCATCAAAGGCTCAAGAGAGTTATAATAAAGTGCAATCAGAACACCAGCTGCACCCGCAAGAGCTGAACCCAAAGCAAAGGTAAAGCTGATAGTTCGGTTTACATTGATCCCCATCAATTGCGCCGCATCGCTATCTACGGATACTGCACGCATGGCTTTCCCCATCTTAGTCTTTTGAACAATGACTTGTAACAAAATCATTAAAATCAAGGAAATGGCCAAAATCATTAACTGCACATTTGTTAGGCTAATTGGTCCCAAATCATAGCGAACTGTTTGAATCGCTTGAGGGAAGGCACGGGTATTGGCACCAACCAGATAGACCATTCCATACTCAAGTAGGAAGGAAACCCCAATAGCCGTAATCAAAACAGCAATACGAGTAGAGTGGCGCAAAGGTCGGTAAGCAAGAAACTCAATTACGACACCAAGGATGGCTGTCGCTAGCATAGCTACAATAAGCGCTACAAAGAAATTCATTTGGAAAGAATTAATCAAGAAATAACCGATAAAGGCTCCCATCATATAAATATCACCGTGGGCGAAGTTGATGAGCTTGATAATTCCGTAAACCATGGTATATCCTAGGGCTAATAGCGCGTAAACACTACCTAGAATCAAACCATTTACTAGTTGTTGGAGCATAAGATTCACTCTTTCTATTTATAATTTCGAGGGTTTTCCCTCACTTTTTGATAGGTTCTTAAACATCGAAACAGGGAGTGAGTCAGAGGCTCATTCCCTATTTCAACATTTTTCTATTATGGTTTTACAACTTCTGCTGCTTCAACCTTACCATTGTTCATGGTCATCATGTAAGCAGTTTTAACTGTATTGTGGTCTGCATCGAAGCTTGTTTGACCAGTTACACCTTCGAAGTCTTTTGTTTTAGCAAGATTATCCTTAATCTCACCTGAGTTTTTAGCACCTTTTGCTGCGTTTGCTACAAGGTGAACTGAGTCATAAGCCAAGGCTGCAAATGTTGAAGGCTCTTCATTGTACTTAGCACGGTAAGCATCAAGGAAGGCTTTGGCTTTAGCTGAAACTTCTACAGTAGTTGAGAAGCCTGAGATAAAGTAGATGTTTGATGCTTTTTCAGCAGTTGCTTGTTGTACAAACTCTTCACCGTTGAATCCATCACCACCAATGATTGGTTTATCAATTCCCATACCACGCGCTTGGTTTACAATTTTACCAGCTTCAGTATAGTAACCAGGAACAACGATCGCATCAAAATCTTTCCCTTTCATTTTTGTAAGGGCTGCTTGGAAGTCTGTGTCGCCTGCTACAAAAGTTTCATCCGCAACAATCTCACCCTTTGTATGATTCGCGGAAAGATTTAGCAATACCTTTAGCATAGTCACTGGCATTATCAGTATAAAGAACGACTTTCTTAGCTTGCAATTTATCAGAAACATAGTTTGAGATAATTTTTTTCCTTGGAAGCTATCTTGGAATGTTCCGATAAAGAGGTAATCTTGACCTTTAGTCAATCCATCTTGAGTCGCACTTGGTGAAATCAATGGAACACCTGCTTTTGTAGCGTTAGCTACCGCAGCTGCAGTTGCACCAGATGTCGCAGGTCCTACGATTGCTGATACCTTAGATTGGGTTACAAGGTTGGTTGTAACAGAAGCTGCTTCAGCTGTTTCAGACTTGTTATCTTTATCAACTACTTCGATTTGTTTTCCATCGATACCACCTGCAGCATTGATTTCATCAACAGCAAGTTGGGCACCTTTTTGTTCAGAAGTTCCGTAGGCTGCTACGGCACCAGTTTCTTCAAAGTTAAATCCGATTTTGATTGTCTTCTCATCTACTGAGTTACCAGCAGCGTTTGACGCTCCAGACTTCACTTCTCCACAGGCTGCAAGAAGTGCTACACTTGCAAGCGCCACAAACGATAGGGCAAATTTTTTCTTCATTTTTTTGTCTCCTTATTTCTTAAATAAATAGCATGTTAAGAATATACCGAATTATCAGAAAATTGTCAACACTTTTCTTGAACTTTTTCGATGATAACGTTTTCCTCTCGATAGAGATTCCCAACAAATGGTGTCTCCAACTCTTGAATGTGACAAGTTCTAACTTTTTTGATAAATCTTTCCTTACCTAATTTCTCAACTACGCTCTCTAAATTCTCTGTTGGAACATAGAGCTGCAAGTAGCGATGTTTCTTGGAATGATAGGTAATATCTCCATAATCCTGCAGTTTTTTTGGCATCCCGATTATAGTAAAGATAGATAATCAAGCCAGATCGATTGACTTTTTCAAACATGGTAAATCCTCTTTCTAAGAAATCTCCCCTTATTATACCAAAAAAAGCAAACCCAGTCGAGTTTGCCTTCTTTGATCATTAGTTCAATGAATTGTTGGCCATGATTTCATCAATAAAGCCATATTCAAGTGTTTCTTGAGCACTCATCCAGTTATCACGTTCTGCATCTGCATGGACTTTTTCGATTGACTGACCTGAATTTTCAGCCAAGATTTTTTCCAAGATGTTACGAGTTTTAAGCAAGTGTTCTGCAGCAATCGCCATATCGGTTTGTTGAGTACCACCACCTGTACCACCCATTGGTTGGTGGATCATATACTCTGCATTTGGAAGCATGAAACGTTTGCCTTTTGCTCCACTTGATGCGATGACTGTTCCCATAGATGCAGCCATTCCCATAACGATGGTTTGGACATCTGCCTTGATAAAGTTCATAGTATCAACGATTGCCAAACCAGCTGAAACGGAACCACCTGGTGTATTGACATAAAGGTAAATATCTTTTGTACTATCTTGGGCATCCAAGAAAAGCAACTGGGCAATAACTGAGTTAGCCATGTTGTCTTCAACTGGACCTGTCAGCATAATGATGCGGTCTTTAAGGAGACGTGAGTAAATATCGTAGGAACGTTCTCCACGGCTTGTTTGTTCAATAACTACAGGAATCATTTATTTCTCCTTTTGAGTTTTAAATTTTTGTTGGTCAAATGACTGAAGATAAGACTATTATAATATCTAGGTCAAAAAAGGTCAAATTTTTGCTCTGTTTTCATTGGACAGAAACAAAAATTCAACCTCCTTTCGTGATTGGAACTTATTTTCCAAGTCAATCTTCTTTTATATTTTATTTCGTACCGAACAAGCGGTCACCAGCATCTCCAAGACCTGGAACGATATAACCGTGTTCGTTCAAGCGTTCATCCAAGGCTGCTGTAAAGATTTCTACATCTGGATGAGCTTCTTGAAGAGCTTTTACACCTTCTGGAGCAGATACAAGGCAGACAAATTTGATATTTGATGCGCCACGTTTTTTAAGAGAATCAACAGCTAAGATTGCTGAGCCACCTGTTGCCAACATCGGGTCTACCACAAAAATTTGACGCTGGTCAATGTCCTCAGGCAATTTCACCAAGTACTCAACTGGTTGAAGCGTTTCTTCATCACGGTACATACCGATATGACCAACTTTAGCAGCTGGAACCAAGCTCAAAAGCCCATCAACCATCCCAATACCTGCACGTAAGATTGGAACGATGGCCAATTTCTTACCAGCCAATTGTTTTTGAACTGTTTTTGTAATTGGTGTTTCGATTTCCACATCTTCTAGCGGAAGATCACGAAGTACTTCATATCCCATCAACATTGCAATCTCATCTACTAGCTCACGGAAAGCTTTTGTAGAAGTATCTGTACGACGCAAGATTGACAATTTGTGTTGAATCAGTGGATGATTAATAACTTCAATTTTTCCCATTTTTGGAGTTCCTTCTTTCAATTTATTCTTCTTATTATACCAAAAAACGGTTTAAAAATCTTTCTAAACCATTTATTTTTGATAATTTTTACATTAGATCTGCCTCTTTAAGAGCTGCCTGTACTGTCTCAAGTGGTAAATGGGTCAATTCTGTTCCCTTTTCTTGATAAAGGTATTGGGCATAGTCGTCCATTCGGTACTGGTTAATATAAACCACGCGCTTGCAACCGACCTGCAGCAATTGTTTTGTACAGTTCAGACAAGGAAAATGGGTTACATAGGCTGTAAAGCCTTTAGGAACACCACGTTCTGCACCTTGAAGGATAGCATTGACCTCAGCATGAAGGGTGCGAACACAGTGTCCTTCAATGACTAGACATTCGTGGTCAATACAATGCTCGGTTCCTGATACCGAACCATTGTAACCAGTGGAAATAACCTTATTATCTTTTACCAGAATCGCGCCCACTTTGGCACGTTTACAAGTAGAACGATTGGCAATTAGTAAGGCTTGGGCTGCAAAATACTCATCCCATGCTAGTCTTTTTTCAGTCATCTCTTTTCTCCTTTTTCTCTATTTTTTAAAAAATGGTAACCGTAAATCCGCTATCTTTTCAGCAGGTACCTTCATGCCATCCTTGATCCATTTTAGAAGGACAGAGACGATGGCCGAGCTCCAGAAGGAATGAAGATAAGAGCTGACACCTTTTGATTTTCCATGGTATTTTTCCAGAAACTCCTGCATGGCTTGAACAAAGATTTTTTCCAGATGGTAATCTAAGGCAAGTTGAATCACTCTGGCTTCCTTTCTGGCCTCTCGGAAAAGGTGAACCCAGACCAGATAAAGATCTGTCTTTAAATCATAATGATGCAACTGTTCCATAATATTGTGGACAGTTCGTTTAAAGACGCTTTCTAAAATCTCCTCTTTGGAATCATAATTACGATAAAAGGCTGCACGAGAAACGCCTGCACGCTTAACCAATTCAGAAATACTAATCTTGGTCAAGTCCTTTTTTTCCAAGAGCTGCAAGAGGGCTGTTTCGATGGCTTCTCTGGTTAATAAATTGGATTCTTGGTTTGATTTTCTGAGATTTTCAAGAGATTTTTCAGAGATTCTACGTTCAGACATAACATTTTCTTTCTACTTGTCACAACAGACGGATGAGGCTTTTGTTTCAAGGGCTTTCATGATATAATTGTAAAAAAAGACAGAACCTTTGTCAATGTATAAATGGCAAAGATGGAGAATTTCTATGACTTGGAAGATTATTGCTGACTCTGGTTGTGATTATCGTCAACTGGCAAAACCAGCTATTGACACGACCTTTGTGAGTGTTCCCTTAACCATTCAAGTAGCTGATCAGGTCTTTATTGATGATGCCAGTCTTGATATTGATCAAATGATGGAAACCATGTATGCAACTGCAGAAGCTTCAAAATCAGCTTGTCCAAGCCCAGATGATTATTTGCGAGCATTTGAAGGAGCCAAAAACATTTCCTAGTAACCATCACTGGTACTCTTTCTGGCAGCCACAATAGTGCTCAACTAGCTAAGAATATTTATCTGGAAGAACATCCTGATACTAAAATTCATGTAATTGATAGTTTGTCTGCTGGTGGGGAAGTTGACTTGCTCGTAGAAAAATTGAATGACTTGATTGACCAGGGCCTATCTTTTGAAGAAGTAGTTGAAGCTATCACTGCCTATCAAGAAAAAACCAAGTTACTTTTTGTCCTCGCTAAGGTCGATAACTTGGTAAAAAATGGCCGTTTGAGTAAGCTGATCGGTACAGTCGTTGGCCTTCTCAACATCCGTATGGTTGGGGAAGCAAGTGAAACTGGAACCCTAGAACTGCTCCAAAAAGCGCGTGGACCAAAAAAATCCCTTCAAGCGGCCTATGAAGAGCTCATCAAGGCTGGCTATGCTGGTGGTCGAATTGTCATGGCTCATCGCAACAATGAAAAATTCTGTCAGCAATTGTCGGAACGCTTGCTGGAAACCTTCCCTCAAGCCAATATCAAAATCATTCCAACATCTGGTCTCTGCAGTTTCTATGCAGAAGATGGTGGTTTGCTGATGGGATATGAAATTGATTAATTGCATTCTTGACAAGAGGTGACCATCATCTCTTGTTTTTTGTGGTACAATAGAGCTATGAAACATTTTGATACTATTGTCATTGGTGGAGGACCTGCTGGCATGATGGCTACAATTTCCAGTAGCTTTTATGGACAGAAAACTCTCCTCATCGAAAAAAATCGGAAACTTGGAAAAAAATTAGCTGGGACTGGTGGGGGACGTTGCAATGTAACCAACAACGGAACTCTAGATGACCTACTAGCTGGAATCCCTGGAAATGGGCGCTTTCTCTACAGTGTATTCTCCCAGTTTGATAACCATGATATCATTAACTTTTTTACAGAAAATGGGGTTAAACTTAAGGTCGAGGACCACGGACGCGTCTTTCCTGCTACTGACAAGTCTCGGACAATTATAGAGGCCTTGGAAAAGAAAATCACTGAGTTAAGTGGTCAAGTTTCTACTCAAACCGAGATTGTTTCGGTTAAAAAGGTAGATAAGCAATTTGTTCTTAAATCAGCCGACCAAACCTTCACTTGTGATAAACTCATTGTCACAACTGGTGGAAAATCCTATCCTTCTACTGGTTCGACTGGTTTTGGTCACGAGATTGCCCGTCATTTTAAGCACACTATTACCGAACTTGAGGCTGCCGAAAGTCCTTTATTGACAGATTTTCCACACAAGGCCTTGCAGGGGATTTCGTTGGACGATGTGACCCTAAGCTATGGCAAGCATGTCATCACTCACGATTTGCTCTTTACCCACTTTGGTTTGTCAGGCCCTGCTGCCCTGCGTATGTCTAGTTTTATCAAGGGTGGGGAGATTCTCTCGCTAGATGTTTTGCCTCAACTTTCTGAAAATGACTTGGCTGCATTTCTAGAAGAAAATCGGGAAAAATCCTTGAAAAATGCTTTAAGAACCTTGTTGCCAGAACGTTTGGCAGAATTTTTTGTGCAAGACTATCCTGAAAAAGTCAAACAGTTGACTGAAAAGGAACGTGAACAACTGCTCCAGTCTATCAAAAACCTCAAAATCCCTGTGACTGGTAAAATGTCCCTGGCCAAGTCATTTGTTACCAAGGGTGGCGTCAGTCTCAAGGAAATCAACCCTAAAACCCTTGAAAGTAAGCTGGTACCTGGCCTCCACTTTGCTGGCGAGGTACTGGATATCAATGCTCATACGGGTGGCTTTAACATCACTTCTGCCCTCTGTACCGGCTGGGTGGCGGGATCAAACCCAATCTAAATCTAAATTATTCAATGGCTAAATCAGCCCCAAAAGAAAGGAAGTCCTTTGGAACATATTATCTTGTTAAGGGGAGTTACTCCTAATGGAAAAAATGCTATCCCTAAAATGTCTTATCTAGTAGATATCTTGACAGAATCTGGTTTTCAACAAGTTCGAACCTATATTCAAAGTGGTAATATCATTCTTGAAAGTGACTTAGATTTAGAAAAAATACGAGAACGTGTCCATACTCTAATAAATGAAAATATTGGTGCTGACTTAAAAATGGTAATCAAGAACAAAAGTGATTTTAAAAAAATTGTCCAAGAAAACCCGTTTGGAGAACACTATCTTTATGACCGTATACACGTGATTTTTTATCAAGAATCTATTCAAAATCTCCCTTTAGAAAAATTGAAAATTGATTACGGTGAAGAAGAAATTTGTATCGGTAACCATTGTCTTTACCTCTATCTCCCTAGAACTGCAAAACAAAAGAAACTCCATACCAACTATCTTGAAAAGCTTTTCAATGTAGATTTGACCATGCGAAAACTAAATGTAGTAGAAAAATTATTAAGCAAGTAGTGCTTGAATTTAGTAAAAATCGGAAGAATATTCCTCCGATTTTATTTTGTCTGAGTTTGGACATAGTGAGCAATGACATCTGATGTGTACTGGGCTGTTCCTGGGCCAAATTTGTCAATGTTTTTCTTAAACTCTGGGTTATAGACGTAGCCTTTACCAATATGACCGAATACTTCAATAGTACAATCAAATCCATAAGTACGGATGGCTTGCAAGAGTTTAGCAGCCTCTTCTTGGTTTTCGATTGCTGTTACAGGCAGACCAGCTTGAAGATTTTGTGCCAAGGTTTGAAAGACTTGATTAAAGGCAGCCGTAGCCTCGTCTTCGTGACCTGTTTGGCGCTCCAGCGCTTGGTCCATGACTTCTTGTCCATATTTCTCTACCGCCTCTTGGTGGTATTTTTGATGGTCTTGGTAGTTAAATCCAGCAAATTTCTCTTGAATGCTCATTTCTCTTTCTCCTTTTTGTTCTTGAATGGTCTTTTGCAAGGTGGAAATCAAGGTATCCAGATGTTGCCTTTCTCGAGTCAAATAGTCCAACTGCCTGGTCAAATGGGACAATAAATCTGATCTATCTTCCTTTAATAGCTCTGCTATTTTTTCTAAAGAAAAACCTAGATATTTGTAGTAAAGAATGACCTGAAGGCGTTCTAAATCCTCCTGACTGTAGGTTCGATAGCCGTTTTCCGACTTTAAAGGAACCAAAAGTCCTATCTTATCGTAGTGGTGTAGGGTCTTGACAGATACGCCCGAAAGCTGCGCAGCTTCTTTTATATGGTACATGATTTTCTCCTTACATTGATAGTATAACCCCTCCCCTTGGGTCAGAGTCAAGCGTTTTTGTGAATTTTTTTAAATTTTTTGAGAAAAGTATGAAAACTTGAAAATGGTTTTCTTGACAGACCTTAGAAAACATGATAGGATAGTCAAGTCTATCAATCAAAAGAAAAGCTCATCTTGAGTACTGATGAGGCTATTTGCCAAGGGCAGTAGCTTTTTCTTTTGTAACACTAATTTTAGGAGTTTAACTATGTCTGAAAAATCGCAATGGGGTTCTAAACTGGGCTTTATCCTAGCATCTGCTGGTTCAGCCATCGGACTTGGTGCCGTTTGGAAATTCCCCTACATGACTGCTGCTAATGGCGGTGGAGGCTTTTTACTGGTCTTTCTTATCTCCACTATTTTAATCGGTTTTCCCCTTTTGCTAGCTGAATTTGCCCTCGGCCGAAGTGCTGGTGTCTCTGGGATTAAAACCTTTGGAAAACTGGGCAAGAGTGGCAAGTACAACTTTATCGGTTGGATTGGTGCCTTTGCCCTCTTTATCCTCTTATCTTTCTACAGTGTTATTGGGGGATGGATTCTGGTTTATCTAGGCATTGAGTTTGGAAAATTGTTCCAGCTTGGTGGAACGGGTGATTATGCTCAGTTATTTACTTCAATCATTTCAAATCCAGCCATTGCGCTTGGAGCTCAAGCAGCCTTTATCCTGTTGAATATCTTCATTGTATCGCGTGGAGTACAAAAAGGAATCGAAAGAGCATCGAAAGTCATGATGCCCCTACTCTTTATCATCTTTGTCGTGATTATTGGACGTTCTCTCAGTTTGCCAAATGCCATGGAAGGCGTTCTCTACTTCCTCAAACCAGACTTTTCAAAACTGACCAGTGCTGGTCTCCTCTACGCTCTGGGACAATCTTTCTTTGCCCTCTCACTAGGGGTTACAGCCATGCTGACCTATGCTTCTTACTTGGATAAGAAAACCAATCTGGTTCAGTCAGGGATTTCCATCGTAGCCATGAATATCTCGGTATCCATCATGGCAGGTCTAGCCATTTTCCCAGCCATGTCAGCCTTCAATATCCAGTCTGAAGGGGGGACCAAGCTTGCTATTTATCGTCTTGCCTCAGCTCTTTGACAAGATGCCTTTTGGAACCATTTTCTATATCCTCTTCCTCTTGCTCTTCCTCTTTGCGACGGTCACTTCTTCCGTCGTTATGCTGGAAATCAATGTAGGCAATATCACCAATCAGGACAACAGCAAGCGTGCTAAGTGGAGTGTTATTTTAGGAATTTTGACCTTTGTCTTTGGAATTCCTTCAGCCCTATCTTACGGTGTTATGGCGGATGTTCACACCTTTGGGAAGACCTTCTTTGATGCCATGGACTTCTTGGTTTCTAATCTTCTTATGCCATTTGGAGCTCTCTGCCTTTCTCTCTTTACAGGATACATCTTTAAGAAGACACTTGCTATGGAGGAACTGCATCTTGATGAAACAGCATGGAAACAGGGACTGTTCCAAGTCTGGCTCTTCCTTCTTCGCTTTATTATTCCAATCATCATCATCGTGGTCTTTATCGCCCAATTTATGTAATCAAAAAGGACTTGAGTAGTGAACTCAGGCCCTTTCTTTTTTTATGGATGGCTAGCAATCAATTCCAAACCTTGCCCTTCCAGAGTCCAAGTTTCAACATCACTTGGTAGGATAAAGTGGCTACCTTTTTGGATTAGATAGTTTTTTCCGTCAACAGTCAGTTGACCTTGACCAGCTAAACACTGAATAAGCTGTAGTCAGCTGTCTTTTCGAAGTCAACTTTTCCAGTAATTTCCCACTTGTAAACTGCAAAGAAATCATTGGATACAAGGAGAGTTGAACGTAAATCATCTGCTTTAACAGTTACAGGACGGCTATTTGCAGGCTCGCCGATGTTCAAGACATCAATGGATTTTTCAAGGTGAAGTTCACGCAAGTTACCCTCATCATCCTTACGGTCAAAGTCATAGACACGATAAGTGGTATCGCTAGACTGCTGGGTTTCAAGAATTAAGATGCCCGCACCAATAGCATGCATGGTTCCGCTTGGTACATAGAAGAAATCTCCAGCTTTAACTGGTACTTTTGTCAACAAGTCATCCCAATTCTTGTCCTCGATTTGCTGACGGAGTTCTTCTTTTGACTTGGCATTGTGGCCGTATATAATCTCTGAACCTTCATCCGCAGCGATGATGTACCAGCACTCTGTTTTACCTAGCTCACCTTCATGTTCTAACCCATATGCATCGTCTGGATGGACTTGGACGCTGAGCCAGTCGTTGGCATCGAGGATTTTGGTCAAAAGCGGAAATACAGGCTCAGGACGATTGCCAAATAATTCACGGTGCTCTGCATATAAAGTAGCTAGATCTGTTCCTTCAAAGCGACCATTGGCAACTTTAGAGACACCATTTGGATGAGCTGAGATAGCCCAATATTCTCCGATTTTTTCACTTGGAATGTCGTAGCCAAACTCATCACGTAGCTTGGTTCCACCCCAGATTTTTTCTTGCATAACTGATTGTAAAAATAATGGTTCTGACATCTTAATCTCCTGTCTGATTTTTCTCCCCTCATTATAGCAAAAAAAGAGTTCTAATTGAACTCTTTTTAACATCTTATAAAGTAGGGAGAAGATTTTATAAAAATAGTGAATAAATCCCTTCTTATGCTATAACTTTTGTTAGCGATCAAACTCTACTATGACTTATTTCATACGATAAAAATCAATCACTAGACCAGCAGGACCTTTAACTAATAAGGACTCTGTTCCCCAATCCGTTTCACAAGGACCGTGTAAAATCTCGACACCGCTCTCTTTTAAACGTTGGTAATTCTGGTCGACATCCTCAACCTCGATATGAAGAATGATTCCTGACTGAAAATCTTCCAAAGGAATCAAATGATTTTGGGACAACATCAGACAGTGACTGCCAATCGTAAACTGAGCAAAACTGTCATCAACATAATCGGACTTTTTATCCAAAATACGCTCCAAGTCAGCACAGACTTGGCGAACATTTGAAACAATAATATCTAATTGATTTAAATTCATTTACTATCCTCCATAAAAAGACCGGATTACTCCGATCTTTTTAAGTTCCACGAAGGAATTATTTAATTGCGCGTGATTGCAAACCTTCTTCTTCCAAGAAGAGACGGAATGGTACGAGTTCTTCTGCTTCGTATTTTTCCTTGAAGGCTTTGATTGCTTCTTCTGAGTGAAGTTTTGGATCCAATTCAAGTACTTCTACTGGAAGTGGACGGTGTGGAGTGATGCGAGCATCGATAACAATAGTTTTACCTTCTTTGTTCAATTTAACAGCTTCTGCAACAACTGCATCGATGTCTTCGATACGGTCAACTGTAAATCCAACAGCTCCTTGAGCTTCAGCGATTTTCGCATAGTCAGCATTAGGGAAGTCACAACCAAACAAGTGTTTGTTTGTGTCTTCGTATTTGTCCTTGATGAAGGCATATTTATCATTTGAGAAGACAACGTTGATAACTGGAAGGTCGTATTGAACGTTTGTGATAACGTCTGGGTAGCACATGTTGAAGGCTCCATCACCCATGATGTTCCATACTTGGCGATCTGGATTGTCTTTCTTAGCAGCGATACCACCAGGAAGGGCAATACCCATTGTCGCAAAGAGTGGAGATGTACGCCACATGTTCTTAGGTGTCATGTGAAGGTGACGAGTAGATGTTTGAGTAGTGTCACCTACGTCGATTGAGTAGATAGCGTCTTGATCAGCATGTTTGTTGATTGCATTGTAAACTTGGTACAATTGCAATTCACCCTCAGTTTTACCTTCGAGTTTGTTCATGTAATCACGCCAGTTTTGGTTGTTCTTAACGTTTGCACGCCACCATGGAGTAGATTCAACTGGATTCACTTTGTCAAGGATTGCTTTCGCTGCTTGACCTGCATCACCAAGGATTGAAGCGTCTAGGGCATGACGTTTACCAAGTTTGTAAGGGTCGATATCAACTTGGATGAATTTTTCAGTATTCTTGAATGCTTCGTAAACTTCAGCAAATGGGAAGTTTGAACCAAGGAAAAGAACTGTGTCTGCTTCAAAGACCACTTCGTTGGCTGGTTTCCAACCAACACGGTAAGCAGAACCTGTCAAACCTTCATAGTTCCATTCGAAAGCTTCAAAGTTTTTACCAGTTGTGATGATTGGTGCTTTGATTTTACGTGACAATTCAGTGATCACTTCACCAGCTTTCACACCACCGTAACCAGCGTAAATAACTGGACGTTCAGCATTGTTCAAGATTTCAACAGCTTTGTTGATTTCAACTTCGTTCAAAGCAGGAGCGATGAATGAACGCTCGTATGAACCTGAACCGTAGTATGAGTTTTCGTCGATTTCTTGGAAACCGAAGTTTACTGGGATTTCAACAACAGCTGGACCTTTTTTAGAAACTGCAGCACGGCAAGCTTCGTCAATAACTTTTGGCAATTGCTCAGCGTAAGCTACACGTTTGTTGTATACAGCGATACCGTTGTACATTGGGTTTTGGTTCAATTCTTGGAAAGCATCCATGTTCAATTCGTTAACTGGACGTGATCCAAGGATTGCTAGGAATGGAGTGTTATCCATAGCTGCATCGTAAACACCGTTAATCAAGTGAGTCGCACCTGGACCACCTGAACCAACTGCAACCCCGATTGAGCCGCCGAATTTAGCTTGCATAACCGCTGCAAGAGCACCTGTTTCTTCGTGGCGAACTTGCAAGAAGCGGATATCTTTGTCTTCAGCCAAAGCGTCCATCAATGAGCTGAGTGTTCCTGATGGGATACCGTAGATTGTGTCTACGCCCCATGTTTTCAATACATTAAGCATTGCTGCAGATGCAGTAATTTTCCCTTGAGTCATAATGATAACTCTCCTTCAAATATTTTTAAATCTACTAAAAAAGGTTTCATATAGTTTTATGAAAACGTTTCAGCAAATTTTTACTCTACTAATTTATCACATTTCGTTCGACTTTTCTAAGAATCTGCTCAGAAGTTTCTATTCTCTATTACAGTACAGTTTGAAAACGTTTTAAAATTCTGTTTTATAATAAAAAGCGAGCAAGCCCGCTTTTAATCTATTTTACTAAAGTTTAGCAGAAGGGAACTAGTCAGAACAGATACAGAACTAAAGGCCATGGCTAGACCTGCCAGTTCTGGATTGAGAGCCAGTCCAACACCTGAAAAGACTCCTGCTGCAATCGGAATTCCGGCGACATTGTAGATAAAGGCCCAGAAAAGATTGAGCAGAATACGATGAAAGGTTTTCTTACTCATGTCAAAGGCACGAACCACTCCTAAAAGATTATTGGTTGTCAACACTAAATCTGCTGACTCGATAGCGATATCTGTTCCAGCTCCCATAGCAATCCCCACATCTGCTACACTAAGAGCAGGAGCATCATTGATGCCATCACCAACAAAGGCTACTTTTCCTGACTGTTGCAGTTTATGAATTTCATGGGCTTTTTCTTCTGGTAAGACACCTGCAATGACCTCTTCGATTCCGATCTGATCGGCAATAGCACGCGCCACACCGGCATTATCCCCTGTCAGCATGACTGTTTTAAGACCTCGTTTTTTCAACTGACTGATGGCAAGCTTAGCATTTTCCTTAGGAATATCTTGCAGAGCAAGCAAGCCTTTGATTTCATTGTCCACAGCCAAGAAAACAACTGTCTTAGCTTCTTTTTCTAGTTCTTCTAGTTTTTCTTGATAAATGCTAGAAATATCCATGCCATCCAGCATTTTAGCATTTCCAAGCAGAACTTGTTTTCCATTGATTTTCCCTGAAACACCTTTTCCGTGCAAGGCTTGGAAATTTTCCACAGTGTGAAGCTCAAGTCCAGTTTCAGTCGCTCGCTTAACAATAGCCTCAGCCAGTGGGTGTTGAGAAGCTTCTTCCAAGGAAGCTGCCAATCCAAGCACTTCTACTTCGTCGCCGATGATATCTGTGACCACAGGCTTCCCTTCCGTCAAAGTCCCGGTTTTATCAAAGACGATAGTTTGAACTTTCTGGATTTCCTGTAGAACCGTTCCATTTTTGAGGAGAACTCCCATCTTGGCACTGCGACCTGTCCCCACCATAAGGGCTGTCGGTGTTGCAAGTCCCAATGCACAAGGGCAGGCGATAATCAGAAACTGCCACTCCGTAGAGAAGAGAGGACACAAAGCTAGCTCCAAGCACAACTACACTATCCCTGAGCAAGACGAACCAAACCCAAAAAGGTCACAATCCCTAAAATGACAACTGCTGGGACAAAAATGCCTGAAATTTTATCCGTCAAGTCCTGAATCGGCGCACGACTTGTCTGAGCTTTCTTCACAAAATCCACAATCTGAGCCAAAACAGTCTCTGAACCAACTTTTTTTCTGCTCTAAAAACAAGTGTTCCACTATTATTGATGGTTGAACCAATGACGGTATCTCCAACTGTCTTGTCCACAGGCAGACTCTCACCTGTCACCATAGACTCATCAATACTAGAGATACCTTCTACTACGACACCATCAACCGCAATCTTTTCACCGGGACGCACTCGAATCAGGTCACCTACCTTGACTTGCTCCAAGGGGACTTGAACATAGTTATCCTCACGCAAGACTTCTGCAGTTTTAGCCTGCAAGTCAAGTAATTTCTCCACAGCTTGGGAAGTATTTTTCCGCATTTTCTCCTCAAAAACGGCTCCCATAAGAACGAAGAAGAAGATAAATGCAGCACTTTCAAAGTAAACGGGGAGGCCAGCGAAGAGGGCAACTAAGCTATAGAAATAGGCCACTAGGGTTCCCAGAGCAACCAAGGTATCCATGTTGGCATTGTGCTTTTTAAAACTAGCCCAAGCACTTTGGATATAAGGACCACCTGCTACTAGCATAATCGGTGTTGTGGCTAAAAAGGTTCCCCAACGCATGACTTGGTGACTAATTCCTCCTGTCGACATACCAATCATGAGAATCACAAGAGGCACAGTAAAGATACTAGTAATCCAAAAACGCTGTAAAAGTGATAGAGATTTTCGAGTCTTCTCAACAACTGTATAACTTCCCTTTTGCATCTTCATACCACAAGAAAATTCATGTTGACCTAATTCTTGAGGTGTAAAACGAATGACTTTCTCCTCATCTACGCCAATTGGTTCCAAGATGCCTTCTTCTTCAAACAGAATTTCCTTGTAACAGTTTGAAGGAGTTGCTCGATGAAAGGTAATCTCAGCTGGAATCCCTTTTTGAAGCTGTATATGAGCTGGATGATAGCCTTTGTCTGCCGTGATACGGATTTTTTGAATGCCATTTTCTAGGCTTGCTTTCACAATTTCAGTCATAGTCTCCTCCTACTCTACAATCATCTTGCCGTGCATCATGTTCATACCACAAGCAAAGCCAAACTCTCCAGCCTGCTCAGGCGTGATTTCCACTATATACTCTTCCCCCATAGGCAGGTCCGCATGTACACCAAAGTCTGGAAAAACAATTTGGTCCAGACAGGGTGAAGGGTCCTTGCGGTCAAAGACAATACGGGCTGGCACTGATTTCTTGAGGATAATCAACTCAGGCGTATAGCCTCCCATGACTTCCACGCGAATCTCTTGGTAGCCCTTTTTTTGCTGGGCCTTTTGTCCAGATTTTTCAGGCTTTTTGAAAAACCAAAACAAGATAAACGCGATAAGGGCAATACAAATAATGGTTACAATGCTATTTAACATGACGTCTCCTTTACATACAATTACATCTTACTTCTGTTACAGCACTTGATTTCTTCTTAGAAATCACAGCTTCTAAGTCTTCCAAGTCAGCCTGAGTAAAATCACATTCAGCAATCAAATCAGCCAACAAGTTCTTAATCCTACGGGAACAAACCTTGTCTTTGATATCTTGGACAAGTAAATCCCGACTTTGGTCTAAAGTTAAAAGGGCTGAATAGACAAAGAACTTGCCTTCTTTTTTCCTCATCAGACACTCTTTCTCAACCAAACGAGCCAAAAGAGTTTGAATGGTTGACTTGGACCAGTCGAACCGCTCCGCCAGAACCCTGATCAAATCCGTACTGGTCTGCTCTCCTTGCATCCAAATAATCTTCATGACCTGCCATTCTGCATCTGAAATCTGCATCATCACACCTCCTAAAATCTACATTTGTCAATTACAATTATCAGTATACTCTCAAAAATCTACATTTGTCAATTATGAAAATTAATCTTTTTCTTTGAAAAAAATTGAATTTTAATCATTTGATAAAGGATTTTCAGTCAAATCTTACTATATAAACTATAAAAAAATATGCTATACTAAAGAAAAAAGGAAAAACAACCACTAGGGGTGCGTAAAGCTGAGATTAACGACTGTTAGATCCCTTTGACTCAATCTAGGTAATGCTAGCTGATGGAAGTGGAAATGATAATGGGGACTAGCAGTCTTCTATTACCTTTCTAAAACAGACCAGCTTGTTCTTAAGAATACAAACTTCAGTTGGTTGGGAGGTTTTAGATGACTTATTTACCCGTTGCTTTGACCATTGCAGGAACTGACCCTAGTGGTGGGGCTGGCATTATGGCTGATTTAAAGTCATTCCAAGCTAGAGATGTCTATGGAATGGCTGTTGTGACAAGTCTTGTCGCTCAAAATACCAGAGGCGTTCAATTGATCGAGCACGTTTCTCCTCAAATGTTGAAAGCCCAATTGGAGAGTGTCTTTTCGGATATCAAGCCTCAGGCTGTAAAAACTGGGATGTTGGCAACTACTGAAATTATGGAAATCATCCAGCCCTATCTTAAAAACCTGGATTGTCCCTATGTCCTTGACCCTGTTATGGTCGCTACTAGTGGAGACACCCTGATTGATACCAGTGCCAGAAGCTACCTAAAAACAAACCTGCTTCCACTTGCAAGTATTATCACTCCCAATCTTCCTGAGGCAGAAGAAATTGTTGGTTTTTCAATCCATGATCCTGAAGACATGCAGCGTGCTGGTCGCCTGATTTTAAAAGAATTTGGTCCTCAGTCTGTGGTCATCAAAGGTGGGCATCTGGAAGGCGGTGCCAAGGATTTCCTCTTTACCAAGGATGAGCAATTTGTCTGGGAAAGCCCACGAATTCAAACCTGTCACACCCATGGTACTGGGTGTACCTTTGCTGCAGTGATTACTGCTGAACTAGCCAAGGGGAAAACCCTCTATCAAGCAGTCGATAAAGCCAAGGCCTTTATCACGAAAGCCATCCAAGACGCCCCTCAACTCGGTCATGGTTCTGGCCCAGTCAACCATACAAGCTTTAAAGATTAAAAAAACTCTCTAGTTCCCACTTTAAGGGAATTAGAGAGTTTTTATACTCTTCGAAAATCTTTTCAAACCACGTAAGCTTTATCTGCAACCTCAAAGCTGTTCTTTGAGCAATCTGCGACTAGCTTCCTAGTTTGCTCTTTGATTTTCATTGAGTATTAATTAGAAAATAATGTCATCCAACTTTGTTAAAAAGGCTTGCGTTTTTGCCTCTATATCTTCTGCCTGCATCAAATCACGCACTACAGCTACACCAGCTATACCCGTGCCGATAAGTTGGTCAATATTCTCTGATGTCAAACCGCCAATAGCAACTACTGGAATGGTAACCCTTTGGCAAATTGTTTTCAAGGTTGAAATCAGGGTGATAGGCGCATTTTCCTTAGTGGTAGTTGGAAAAATGGCCCCTGTCCCCAAGTAATCTGCTCCCCCTTCTTCTGCTTCGAGGGCTCTTTTTACTGTTTTAGCTGTGACACCGAGGATTTTTTCAGGACCTAGGACTTTGCGGGCAACCGAAACGGGTAATTCATCGTCGCCAATATGCAGACCAGCAGCATCAACTGCAAGACAGACATCCAAACGATCATCGATGATCAGGGGTACCTGATAGGCATCTGTTATTTCCTTGACTTGTTTTGCCAGTTGATAATATTGATTGGTTGTAAGATTTTTTTCTCGCAATTGGACTATAGTAACCCCTGAACGGCAAGCCGTCTCAACCTTTTCAAGAAAGCTTTCCACGGAATCTTGGTAGCGATTTGTTACCAGATAGAGTCTAAGCGCCTTTCTATTCATAAACATCTCCTTTGATAGCATCTAGCCAGTTTTCATCTCTTTTGAGGAGCGAAAGCTGATTGAGAACTTGGTAACGAAAATCTTCCAATCCCATTCCTTGAACAACTATTCTCTCAGCAGAGATATTGAGATAAGAGACTGCTAAGCAAGAAGCTTCAAAACCTGTCTTTCCTTGGCTGAGAAAAACAGCTGTTAAGGCTCCAACCAAGTCTCCTGCCCCTGTTATCCAGTCCAATTCTGCACAGCCATTTCCCAATACAGCAACTTGATTTTCTGAAACGATGAGGTCCTTAGGGCCTGTGACTAAGAATGACATACCTGGATAGGTCTGACACCAGTCTTTCAAGACTTGAAGTACATCCTCAGTTTCTTGATCTTTAGCGCTCGCATCGACCCCAACGCCGTGGTGTTTTAAGCCAACAAGACTTCGAATTTCTGACATGTTTCCTTTAAGGACCGTAGGTCTATAGTCTAAAAGGTCTTTAACTAAGCTCTTACGAATGGATGAAGCTGTTACGCCAACCGCATCTACTACCATTGGGAGACCAGCTTGAGCTGCATAAGAAGCTGCCATACGGATTGCTTTTTCCTTCTCAACTGACAAATGCCCCAAATTGATGAAGAGTGCCTGGCTTTGCTTAGTAAAATCAAGAACCTCACGAGGGTCATCTGCCATGACAGGTTTGCATCCCAGAGCCAAAATCCCATTTGCTAGCATCTCACAAGAAATCTCATTGGTAATACAGTGAATGAGGGAACTAGAGCCTATAGGAAAAGGATTTGTAAATGCCTGCATCAGTCTATCCTTTCACCAAAGAAATATCCCTGCACTTTTTTAAAGAATTCCTGCTTGATTAAAAATCGAAAGGCAATAAAGGAAATCGCTGTACCAATCAAGGTTGCTCCGAAAAATCGAGGCGTGTAGATAAACCAGCTAAGCTTAGCAGCCGATCCTGTAAAGAGTACCATAACAGGATAGGAAACAATAGAACCAATAATACCTGTTCCCAAAATTTCTCCTAGAGCGGAATAATGAAATTTTCGACCATACTTATAAAAGAGACCTGCAAGGAGGGCTCCAAAAGTCGCTCCTGTGAGAGCTAAAGGCGGAATCCCTTGAGTCGTCATACGGATAAAGGCTGTGACTGTAGCCATAGCCAAAGCATAAACAGGTCCCATCATGATTCCTGCTAGAATATTGACTACACTGGACATCGGTGCCATTCCCTCAATCCGAAAGATAGGCGTAAGGACTACATCAAGGGCAATCATCATGGATAAATGGTTAATTTGTGAACTTGTAATTGGTGCTTTCTCATGTTTCTATTCTTCTCCTGTTTCTAAAGACTGTAAATCGCTCTTCCATGTCTGGTGTTGGTAGGCCATTTCCCAAAACTTGGCTTCCATATGAACACTGATGTGGAAGACATCTAGCATTTTTTTCTTGTCTGTCTCGTCACTTTCTCGATAGAGCTGATTGACCAAAACTTCTTCCTCTCTGATCTGCTGCTCCAACTCATCCGTAATATAAGTTTCAATCCATTGTTGGTAGAGAGGATTTGGTGATGGTTTAAGATTAAGTGATTTGCCTATATCATGATATAGCCAAGGACAAGGCAGCAAACTTGCAAAAGCAATGGCTAGATTTTCTTCTTCAAATTGACGATAAATGTGAGAGATATAATGATAGCAGGTTGGAGCGATTGGATGTTGCTCCATTTCCTGGTCGCTGATTTCCAATTCCTTGAAAAATTGTTGGCGGATAAATAACTCACCTTCCACTAGACTCTGAGCATTTTGTTTCAAGAGTCTTCTCATTTCCTCATTCAAAGTCTTATCAGCCAAGAGGTGATAGGCTTCTGAGAAGGCCTTCAAATAGTAGGCATCCTGAATCAAGTAATAGCGAAAGATGGACGGATCTAAATTTCCCTTTTGTAACTGTAATACAAAGGGGTGATGAAAGGAAGCCTGCCAAGCTTCCTTGGATAATTCCATCGCAATATCTGTAAATTCCATAATAACTCCTTTATAAAAATAGACTGGTTTGAAGCAATAAAAAGAACAGCAGGTAGATTAATTTTGTTTTTTTATCATATAAAAAGTCCGGTAGCGATTCTCCACCTGTGCATGTTCGTCATATCCATGCGCAGATAGAGCTCTCAGGTAAAGATGGCGCCACCTAAAGACTGTCATCAGAACCTTGCTGTAAATCAAGGGCGACCAAAAATGTAGTTCTTGACCGCGTAATAAGCAAGCTTCCTTAAGGGACTTGATTTCTTGCTGAATAAGGGGGAAGGAATTGAATACCACAATCAAGGCATAGGCCCAAGACCGTGATAACCCCTTTTGAGCCAAGTACAAAGAGAAGCTCTTTTAGAGAAATAGAGGAAACAAAGACAAGTCCAATACAAACTGTCACAAAGGCCCTCGTTCCAAGCATGACTGCCTGCGAAGCATCCCCATGTAACTGAACTGCCCAGTAGTTGGCAAAAGATGGCAAAATGGCAAGAAGAATCATCCAAGCAAATACTTTAAATCGACGGTAATATAGCATAAAGAGAATACAAAATGCGACTACCGAAAGATTCAGAGCAATCGAAGGAATGAAAAGATGTTTCAAGGATAAAAATCAGCAAGAAGAGACTGATAATCGGTGTCTGGGTTGCTACTTTGACCATACTATCTCACCTCCCTTTTGAGCATTGCTACTCTGAGATGTGAGTGGTTTGGTAATTGTCACTGCTTTCACATGACTGAGACCCTGACTAGTCATCTCAATCCAATAATCAACCACAGAGATCAAGGGATCCAAACGATGGCTAATGATCAGAAAACTTCTTCCTTGATTTCTGTCCTCCACAATCCACTGACAAAAATAATGGCAAGCTCTATCATCCAAACCTGCAAAAGGTTCATCTAGCAAGATTACAGAAGCCTTACTAGTCAAGATGGTCAAGAGCTGAAGAATCTTTTGCTGACCACCACTTAATTGATAAGGACTCTTATCAAGCTCCTGCTCCAGATCAAAATATTGTAAAGCTTGAAAAATTCGCTGATTTCTTTCAGAATCAGGTCCATCTAATTGAAGCTCTTCTCGCAGACTGGCTCTGATAAACTGCTTTTCAGCTTCCTGAACAACACCCGTCAGGTCACGATACAAACTCTTTTTCTTTTTCAGGACTGTCCCCTTCCAGGTAATGCGACCCTTATACTTTTGAAATTGAAGAATAGACCGAAAGAGGGTTGATTTCCCGACACCATTGTCACCCAGGATACAGGAAATCCCTTGGTAAAATGTAAAATCAGCAATTGAAAAGAGGGGGCGCTTATCCAGCTCACAAGTCGTACGATCCATATGGAACAGTTCTGAGCTAGAAACAACTTCCTTTGAAGCAACCTGTGCCATCTCATAGGAAGGGATTTGAAACACTTCCCTTAGTTGTCCGTCTCTTAGCTCCACCATATGGTCGATATAGGCTTCATAGTCAGATAAATCATGGTCGCACAAAATAACTGTCTTCCCATTAGAGGCCAACTCTTTTAAAATCTCCAATATCTCTATCCTACTCTTGCGGTCAATGGAAGCGAAGGGCTCATCCAAGAGATAGACCCTAGGATTCATAGCAAAGAGAACTGCCAGTGCAGCCTTTTGCTTTTCTCCACCTGATAAGTGATGAATTGGACGGTGCAAGATCTTCTCGCAGCGACATTGCTGGACCACCTCTGCTATTTTAGAATCAATTTCCTGAACGGGATGGCCGATATTCTCCATGGTAAAAATCAGCTCCTCAAACAAGTTCTCCATGGTAAATTGATGATTGGGATTTTGAAAGAGAATCCCAACCGTCTGGACACGTTCGATGATAGAAAGCTGACTGACCTCGCTCCCATTTATCAGGACTTGACCGCTATAGGGAAGAGAACTGACTTGGGCAATCATTTGAAAGAGACTAGATTTTCCTGAACCGCTGCTTCCAACTAACAGGGTAAAGGCTTGCGCATGAAAAGTAAAATCAATCGGCTCAGAGAAGATTGGGGACTGAATCGCTCGTAGTTCCAGCCCCATCTATGCCTTGCCCCCAGCTGCAAACTGATGATAAAGTTTGACAATGGCACGAACCAAGATAGTACAGAAGAAAAAGACAGAAATAAAGCGCACCACAAGCAAGGAAAGCACAAAAGGAAGGGAGAAGGCGTAGTAACCTAACTTAATGTATTCATAGACAAAGCTAACAAGCGTAATCCCAATACTATTGGCAGTTAGAGAGAGCCAACTTTCATAGCGATTCTTGGTTACGATAAAACCAAGTTCACTTCCCAAACCTTGAACCAAGCCAGACAAAAGGGCACCTAGACCGAATTGGCTACCATAAAGTACTTCAGCAAGCGCAGCTAGCACTTCTCCAATCGTTGCACTTCCCACTCTTGGAACAAAAATGGCAGCAATAGGGGCAGCCATACACCAGAGACCAAAGAGGATTTCATTGGCAAAGGCCTGTAAACCAAGAGGTGCTAAAATCAGGGTGAGGATATCAAACAGATAACCTGAACCCACAAAAACGCCACCAAAAAAGATAGACAAGAAAGCAAGTAAGATAACATCTTTTAACTGCCATTTTTTCAACATAAAAAAACTCCTTTTTTAAAGAAAAGTGGGGCATTCAAGGTGAGCTACCTAAATGCTTTGTATCATCTTCATCCAGTTTCGTAAAAGAAAAAACTCTAATTACAGATAGAAATTAGAGTTCAGCTTACAAGATTAGATGGTTAGTTTCTATAAATACAAAACCATTTCACATTTCCCTTCGCCAGTCTTAACTGTATCAGGTTCAATGGGTATCATCTCAGCCTAAAGCACCCCAAATGTCTTTATTATTTAATTATATAATTATTTTAACAGACGATTTATTCTAGTTCAAGGAATTGAACTGGGAAATACACTCTTGCACTCACAAAGATAGCAGATCTTTCTTTTTCACAAAACAAATGACTTGTTTGATAGATTAGCCATTTGAGCTGAATCTGAACATAGCTTTTTAGAAAAAAATCCTACTCCCTCAGAATCCAAGGAAAATTGATAGCTATTGTTCACTCATTTCTCGAACAGTTTTTTCTATATTTTTTGCATACGATATTGCTGAAATGATTGAAACACCGTCAACATTGGTCTTCATAATGTCTTTAATATGTTTCGTCTGTATCCCACCAATTGCAACTAAGGACATTTGTGGCAATAGTTTTCTCATCAATTTAAGACCTTCATAACCTATAGCACCACCAGCATCGTCCTTTGACTGGGTATCAAATACAGGACCAACACCAACATAATCTACATATTCAACTTTTGATTGTTGAAATTCTTCCTCGTTTTTTATAGAAAGACCAATTATTTTATCTGGCATCAATTTTCTAATTTCATCAACTCCAAGGTCATCTTGTCCAACATGTACGCCATCAGCGTCAATTTCCATCGCCAAATCTATATCATCATTAACGATAAATGGAACATTATATTTTTTACAAAGATCCTGTAGTTTTATTGCTAATTCGACTTTTTCTTTACCTTCTAAGGCTCCCTCACCTTTTTCACGAAATTGAAATAAGGTTATACCACCTTTTAAGGCTTCCTCAAGGACCGTATATAGTTCTTTACCTTGGCAAGTAGTCGTTCCACAAATAAAATATAGTTTTAGTAATTCTTTATGAAACATCTTACTTCACTCTTTTGAATTCCTTTACATCTTCATCTGTAATCTCGTATAAGGCATTTATAAATTCAACTTTAAATGTTCCAGGAAGATGCCCATTTGGACGTTTTTCTGCCATTTCTCCAGCGATATTGTAAACCAACATTGCTGTTTCTAATGATTTCAATTCTTGACCTTTTTCAAGTCCGATAAAGCTTGCTACTACAGCACCTAATAAGCATCCTGTCCCAATAACTTTTGGCATCATGGCACTACCATTATGAATCGTTACCACTTCTCCATTTACCGCAATAGCATCCACTTCACCTGTTACTACTATTGGAATATTGAACTTCTTATTTGCTGCTAGAGCAATTTCATCAATATTATCTACGCCCGCACTATCTACTCCTTTAGATGCCACATTTATCCCTACTAAAGAGGCAATCTCTCCAGCATTTCCCCTTATCGCAGCTAGTTTGTAATTGTTAATTAGATCATCTGCTACTTTTTTTCTATATTCTCCTGCTCCACAGGCTACAGGATCTAAAACTGCTGGGACATTATATTTCTCTGCAATTTTCAAAGCAGCTTGGTATAATTTCCAATTTTCATCTGTCAATGTTCCTATGTTTATTAATAAACCTCCAGCATACTTTAACAAATCCTCTAAATCTGCAGGAAACTCGCTCATAGCTGGTGATGCACCCAGTGCTACTAATCCATTTGCTGTGAAATTTTTTACTACATCATTGGTGATGCAAATGACCAAAGGTGCTTTTTCTTTTAATAATTTTAAACTTGTCATATTGAAATCCTTCCTTTTCACTTTATACGATCTACTGATTTCGATTTATCTCTATCTTTCGTTAAGAAATTTTTTTATTTACATTGAATAATTTACCTCATCAAATTTGTAAATATCCTAAACCTTCTCTAGGCGTCATAACCAATATCAAAAAAGGCTAATTCTAAAGCGACCGCTTGATTCCAGCGTTCCTGAAGTTCTGTCACATCTTCTAGACCTTTTCCGACACGATTGAGTTCGTCAACCAGAAATTGAACCCACTCTGCAAAGAAAGGACCTCTGTGGAGATTGATCCATTCCGAATGAATATAGGCTTCAGGTAGAGCCAAATCTTTAGAACCCCAGTCCAAATAGAGACCTTCCGCAATGACCAGCATAACCAAAAGATGAGCGTAGTCTGATGATGACACAGCAGAATACATAAGCTGCTGAAAGGCTTTTGTTACAGGATGCAAGGTCACTTCCAGATAATCATTCTCAGATACTTTTAACTCTTTGAAAGCCTTTTGGAAATAACCGTCTTCATCTGCTTCAAGAAAGCCTAGTTGCTTGGCAAAACGAAGCTTGGATTCAAGCTGGTCTGCGTGGGCTACGCAAGCACCCAGCATGGATAAGAAGGCATCAAAGAAGTGATAATCTTGAATTAGGTAGTCTTTTAAGACCTTATTCTCAATTGTCCCTGCAAAAAGTTCCTTAACAAAACGATGATTGATTGCATCCTGCCAATCCTTCTGACTGCTTTTTAATAATTCTCCAACAATCAAACCTGGCTCAAATGCATAGTCTTGTGTTTCCATATTTACTTTTCCTCTCTTTACTCGTTCGTAATCAACAAAACATCAAGAAAATCCTAGTTTTACTTGACCTTTTTAAAGAAAATCAAGGGCGTTCAAGAAGAGCTACCTAAATGCTTTGTATCACCTTCATCCAGCTTATATAAACAAAAAAACTCCAATTACAATCAAGAATTAGAGTTTAGCTTACAAGATTAGATCGTTCATTTCGCCATACGAAAAAACGTTTCACATTTCCCTTCGCCAGTCTTAACTGTATCAGGTTCAATGGGTATCATCTCAGCCTAAAGCACCCCAAATGTCTTTATTATTTAATTACTGCACCAGTATAGCAAAAAATGAAAGCCCTAGCAAGATATTTGATTGAAAAATATATTTATATAGTTTTCAATGGTGATTTATTCTTCCTATACACTAAGAAAAACCTCCACATTCAGTGAAGGCAAGCTGTTTTATTAATACAATTTTAAGTCACGAGGATCAACTGGGAAGGTTGGGTTGTATGGATTGTGACGAAGTTTGAAGTGTTTAACATCTTCAATAGTCTGAGTTCCAGACAACTGCATGACTGTCTTCAATTCCGCATTTAAGTGTTCAAAGACTTGACGCACACCAACACTACCACCAAGAGCCAAACCATAGATAACAGGGCGACCAATAGCTACCAAGTCTGCTCCTGAAGCCAAGGCTTTAAAGACGTGTTGACCACGACGAATACCTGAGTCAAAGACGATTGGCACGCGTTTATCAACTGCTTCTGCTACTTCTTGAAGTGAGTCAAAGGCAGCTGGTCCACCGTCAATTTGGCGACCACCGTGGTTAGTCACCCAGATACCAGAAGCTCCTGCAGCAAGCGAACGTTCAACGTCCTCACGGCATTGTGGTCCCTTGACATAAACAGGAAGTCCTGAGTATTCAGCGATAAATTCTACATCGCGTGGAGACAAGCGTTGTTTAGCTGATTTGTAAACAAAGTCCATTGATTTACCAGCACCTTCTGGTAGATATTCCTCAACAATCGGCATGCCAACTGGGAAAACAAAACCATTACGCTTGTCCACCTCACGATTACCCCCTACAGTCGCATCTGCTGTCAAGACAATCGCTTTGTAGCCTTCAGCCTTCACACGGTCCATGATGTGGCGGTTAATACCATCATCTTTACTAAAGTAAAATTGGAACCAGTGAGGTGTCCCTTGAAGGGCTTCTGTAATTTCTGGAAGATCGACAGTAGAGTAAGAGCTAGTTGTGTAAAGAGAACCAAACTCATGAACACCACGCGCAGTCGCCACTTCACCCTGTTCATTTGCTAATTTATGAGCTGCAACAGGCGCCATAATGATTGGTGAAGACAATTTTTCACCTGCAAATTCAATCTCTGTACTTGGATTTTCAACATCACAAAGAGTATGAGGAACGATGAGTTTGTGGTTAAAGGCACGAATATTCTCACGTAAAGTGAAGGTATCTTCCGCCCCACTAGCGATATAGCCAAATGCTGCTTTAGGAATAACTTGTTGCGCCATTGGCTCCAAATCATATGTATTGATGAAATCTACATGACCTTCTGCATTGCTTGTTTTGTATGACATAAAATGCCCTCCTTAATAAGTAAGCGTTTACTTTGTATATTACAAAAATATCTTAACTCTTTTTTCAAAATTTTTCAAATATTTTGTTTGAAAATTTCAGAAATTCTAGGACTATGATAAAAAATCCCTATAACAGCAATAAAAAATACATATTATTCAAAGGAGATTTTAAGTGCTACAATAACTGTATTATTTCTAGATGGGAGGTTTTATTTTTGGATTGGTCCATTGTTGAACAATATCTACCACTATATCAAAAGGCATTCTTTCTGACCTTGCATATTGCAGTTTGGGGAATTTTGGGATCCTTTCTGCTCGGTTTAATCGTTAGTATCATCCGACATTATCGAATCCCTGTTCTGGCGCAAGTAGCGACAGCCTACATTGAATTGTCACGTAATACGCCCCTTTTGATTCAACTCTTCTTTCTCTACTTCGGTCTTCCCCGAATCGGGATTGTCCTATCTTCAGAAGTCTGTGCTACTCTGGGACTTGTCTTTTTAGGAGGCTCCTATATGGCAGAATCTTTCCGAAGTGGGCTGGAAGCCGTCAGTCAAACCCAGCAGGAGATTGGATTAGCTATCGGTCTGACACCTCTACAGGTCTTTCGCTATGTGGTTCTTCCGCAAGCAACAGCGGTGGCCCTACCGTCTTTTAGTGCCAATGTCATTTTCCTGATCAAGGAAACCTCTGTTTCTCAGCAGTGGCTTTGGCCGACCTCATGTACGTCGCCAAGGACTTGATTGGACTCTACTATGAGACAGATATTGCGCTAGCTATGTTGGTAGGTGCTTATCTGATGATGCTGCTACCCATCTCACTGGTCTTCAGCTGGATAGAAAGGAGGCTCCGCCATGCAGGATTCGGGAATCCAAGTACTCTTTCAGGGAAATAATATCCTGAGAATCTTACAGGGATTGGGCGTTACGATTGGGATATCCATCCTGTCTGTCCTCTTATCCATGATGTTCGGAACAATCATGGGAATCATCATGACCTCCCATTCTAGAATCGTACGATTTTTAACACGATTGTATCTGGAATTTATCCGTATTATGCCCCAACTGGTGCTACTTTTCATCGTTTATTTTGGCTTGGCTCGAAACTTTAATATCAATATCTCAGGTGAGACTTCAGCTATTATCGTTTTTACCCTCTGGGGAACAGCTGAAATGGGGGACTTGGTCCGTGGAGCCATCACTTCCCTCCCTAAGCATCAGTTTGAAAGTGGACAGGCGCTAGGTTTGACCAATGTTCAACTTTACTACCACATCATCATTCCACAGGTTTTGAGAAGACTGCTACCTCAGGCCATTAACCTTGTCACTCGGATGATCAAAACCACTTCCTTGGTTGTTTTGATTGGGGTTGTTGAAGTGACCAAGGTTGGACAACAAATCATCGATAGCAATCGCTTAACCATCCCAACCGCTTCCTTTTGGATTTATGGAACTATTTTAGTCTTGTATTTCGCAGTCTGCTTCCCTATTTCCAAACTATCCACTCACTTAGAAAAACATTGGAGGAACTAAATGTCTGAAACTATCTTAGAAATCAAGGAACTCAAAAAATCCTTCGGAGACAATCCTATCCTCCAAGGACTTTCTCTAGATATCAAAAAGGGGAAGTTGTCGTTATCCTAGGACCATCTGGTTGTGGGAAAAGTACTCTCCTTCGTTGCCTCAATGGCTTAGAAAGTATTCAAGGTGGAGATATTCTTCTGGATGGTCAGTCTATCGTTGAAAATAAAAAAGATTTTCACCTAGTTCGCCAAAAGATTGGCATGGTCTTTCAAAGCTATGAACTCTTTCCCCATCTGGATGTCCTACAAAAACCTCATCCTAGGTCCCTATCAAGGCTCAAGGTCGCGACAAGAAGGAAGTAACGGAAGAAGCTCTGAAACTACTGGAACGTGTTGGTTTGTTGGATAAACAACATAGCTTTGCCGCGTCAATTATCTGGTGGACAGAAGCAACGGGTTGCAATTGTCCGTGCCCTGCTCATGCATCCAGAAATTATCCTCTTTGACGAAGTGACTGCTTCGCTGGATCCAGAAATGGTGCGTGAGGTTCTGGAACTCATCAATGACTTTGGCCCAAGAAGGCCGTACCATGATTTTAGTAACCCACGAAATGCAGTTTGCCCAAGCTATTGCCGATCGGATTATCTTCCTAGACCAAGGGAAAATCGCTGAAGAAGGAACAGCTCAAGCCTTCTTTACCAATCCGCAAACCAAACGAGCTCAGGAATTTTTAAACGTCTTTGACTTTAGCCAATTTGGCTCATATCTATAAAGGAGATTCTTATGAAACTACTCAAACCACTCTTAACTGTTTTAGCACTTGCCTTTGCCCTTATCTTTGTCACAGCTTGTAGCTCAGGTGGAAATGCTGGTTCATCGTCTGGTAAAACCACTGCCAAGGCTCGCACAATCGATGAAATCAAAAAAAGCGGTGAACTACGAATCGCCGTATTTGGAGATAAGAAACCGTTTGGTTACGTTGACAATGACGGTTCTTACCAAGGTTACGATATTGAACTTGGGAACCAACTGGCACAAGACCTTGGCGTCAAGGTTAAATACGTTTCAGTCGATGCTGCCAACCGTGCTGAATACTTGATTTCAAACAAGGTGGATATTACTCTTGCCAACTTTACAGTGACTGACGAACGCAAGAAACAAGTTGATTTTGCCCTTCCATACATGAAAGTTTCTCTTGGTGTCGTATCACCTAAGACTGGTCTCATTACAGACGTCAAACAACTTGAAGGTAAAGACCTTGATTGTCACAAAAGGAACGACGGCTGAAACTTATTTTGAGAAAAAAATCACCCAGAAGTCAAAACTCCAAAAAAATACGACCAATATAGTGACTCCTACCAAGCTCTTCTTGACGGACGTGGAGATGCCTTTTCAACTGACAATACGGAAGTTCTAGCTTGGGCGCTTGAAAATAAAGGATTTGAAGTAGGAATTACTTCTCTTGGTAATCCAGATACCATTGCGGCAGCAGTTCAAAAAGGCAACCAAGAATTGCTAGACTTCATCAATAAAGATATTGAAAAATTAGGTAAGGAAAACTTCTTCCACAAGGCCTATGAAAAAACACTTCACCCAACCTACGGTGACGCTGCTAAAGCAGATGACCTAGTTGTTGAAGGTGGAAAAGTTGACTAAGTTTTAAAAAGAAAAACGGACAAGACTAGAATTCTGATAATCAGAATCTCTATCTTGTTCGTTTTTCTATCTAGTCCATCATAGATGCAATCTCCATTATTGCAACAACGTTTGTTGGATTATCAGAAGTCAATGAATGATTTGCGAACCCAAGAGCAACACGGAATTGTACATTCTTGTTTGCTGGGCTATAACCATCTCCCATCATCATAGCTGCATAGTGACCTGGTGAGTGTTTCCATACAGTATAGAAGTAGTGAGCTAACGCTTTTTCATTTGTAAGACTTACAATATCCCAAACAGTTGTTGTTTCTGCTGTATTTTCAGTCATTGCATTTGTTTGTTTGTAGAATTCTGGATCATAAGCAGTTGACCAACGAGAACCATCAGGCCGTTTATGCTTACCTTCCTCCTTACCTTGGTAACGCAATGAACCGTGATCTGCCATTTCATTTGCACGAACATTGGCAACACGAGTTAGTTCGCTATCATCTGATGCAATTGTTGCAGGAGTCAAGCCTTTACGAGTACGTTCTTCGTTAAGAAGTTCCATGAAATGTTCATTAAGTTTACGATTATCTACAATTTGTTCAAGCTTATCAAGTTCTGCTTGAGAAAGGCGTGATACTTTCCAAACTGAGATAAGTCCCATGTCTCGAGGAAGTTCATCTCCGTCATCTGTTGTATCAACCGCTACACGGTCTTTATCAGCTTGAGAAAGATTGTCATGTAGATACTTAGCGCTACGGTGATCTTCATTGTTTGGATCCAAACCGTTTTCACCTAGACTCTTAATGTCTTTCCATGTACCATCAATGTCATAGTTTTCATCACTTGTTGGAACTACAACATCTGTTGGGTCAGCGACACGTTTTTTCTTAGTACCATTATAGGTAATTGTGTCAACTGCATCCTTAGTTTCAACTAGCTCACGACTTTTAACAGTTCGTTCACCAGTTTTATTGTTTACTGAAATAATTTTGCGGTAACGCTTGAATCCGTCACGACCATTTTCAGTACGAATTTCACCTTCGAAAAGGTTAGAATCATTTTCAGTACGAGAACCATGAGAAATTGTTTCAGTTTCTTCTTCAGTAACTTCAGACATCAATTTCTTAGTTCCATAATGAACAACTTTTTTTGTTTTGCTGGAACAGTGTTAATCAGTTCACGACTTACTTCTGTACGGTTTTTGATTTTCATCATTGATGTACTTAACTTTATAAGTTTCCTTACCATTTACCGCATCTTCAACTCGCTCATCACCTTCAAAAAGTTCAGGATCAGCAACTCGTTTTTCACCTTCAGCAGTAATAACTTTGTCTTCGTTAGCATAAGTGTAACGTTCTTTAGTTCCAACTTCGACTACTTCATCCACTGCTGGAACAGTTTCAGTATTGATTAGCTCACTCTTAACAAGTTTGCCATCTTCATAGTAATCTTTGTAGTTTTCGATGATTTCACCGTTTTTACCTTTAGTTTTAACAACTCGTTGATCGTTGAAAAGTTTATCGCTTTTAACTTCAACAGTATTGAAGTTTTTCTCCAGCTTTGCGCTCAACTCGAGTTTTGTTTTCAGTTAAAACTTTATGTGTTCCAACTCGAACAACTTCTTTAACCGGTTTTACTTCATCACTTTTAACCACAGATGAACGACCATTTCCGTAAACAATTGTAGTTTCAGTATAAGAACCTTTTTGACCCTTAGTTTCTACTACACGTTTTCTTTCATTTAGTGTCTCATCTTTAACTTCTTCAGTTTCGTAATTTACCTCAACTGTTCGAGAAGTGCGACTTGTTTCAATGTTTTCACCAGTTCCGATTTCTACAATTTCATCAACTGCAGGAACTTCATTTTCTCGTTTTTCATCACGAGAAACTTCCGTACCATCTGGAGTGGTTACAACTGTAGTAACAAGTTCATAAGAACCATCCTTACCAGCTTGAATTACTTTTTTCTCACCTTTAGGAAGATCTGGGTTTGTATTACTTGTAACTTTATGTTCAATTTTGTGAATTTCACGAGTTACAGTTTCAATATTTTTCTTAGCAACTTTTATTCCGACATGAACAACTCTATTTTTTTGCCTCTTTTTTTGAGTAGATGAAACAAGAGTACGACCAGTTTCAACACCATCTTCAAGTGTTACAGTGAAAACTTCAAGTTTTTCACCATTTTGTCCGGTTTCTACCTCTTTTTCCACTCCAGCATCCAAGTTTTCATCTGGAACGTATTCTGTACTTGGAAGAATAGGAGTGAGAACCACCTCTTCTTTTGTAGTACGAACCACTTCTTTAGAAGTTTTAGTCCCAACATGGATAACTTTATCAACTGCAGGAGTTGTTTGAGTTCCTGTTGCTACACGACTAACTTCTACACCATTTTCAATGGTAATTGTGTAAGTTGTTTCTGTTTTTCCTGCAACACCTTCTTGAACAACTTGAGTTTCACCAACATTAAGATTTGCATCTGGGACATGTTGGACTCCAGGTTCAATTACAGAAGTTTCTACTTCAGTTCGAGTAGTTACAACTTTTTTAACTTCAGGCTGGGCTGGAATGGCTGGCTGAGTTTCTACAGCTGGTTTTCCATCTTCTGCTGGTTTAGCAGGCACTTCTACTTTTGCTGGAGTAGTAGGTTTAATAACTTCTTCAGTTGTTTTTTCACCAACTACAGTATTAGTTTTACCAGTTTCAACTTGTTCTTTGTTTCCTGGTAAAGTCGCTTGGTTATTACCTTCAACCTTATCTTTTTTCTCTTCTAAAGTTTTTTCTTCTTTAGTTGGAGTACCAGTTGTTTGGTCTTTGTTTTCTGGAACAGTTGGAGTTGTAACTTTAGTTTCAACTTCTTTTTTCTCTTCCTTTTTATCTAAGACCTTATCTTTTTCTGGTTTAGCTTCAGGCAATGCAGGCTGAACTTCAGGAGTTCTTTTTTCGATAATTACCAATTCAGGCAGTTTAGGCTGAACTTCAGGAGTTCCTTTTTCGATAATTACCAATTCAGGCAGTTTAGGCTGAACTGCTGGGATGCCTTTATCATCTTTAACTTCAACCTTTTTAGTTAGGTTATCAGATTTTTCCAATATTTTATTATCTTTATTAGCTACTTCTAATCTAGAAACTTGCTCAACTGCGTCTTCACCCTCAGTTCTTACCTGTGACTTAAGCTTTTCCTCTACCTTCGTTATTTCTGATAATTTTTCATATGATTTATCGAGAGATTTAATCGAATCTTCAGAACCAACTTTTTTAGTAGCTACAAATACTTTAGCCAATTCCTCTTTGGCATCTACTTTAGGTAGAAAAACTCTTCTCTGTTTCTTTAATAGTATCAGTTGTTGTGTATTCTTTTTCTTTTGAAGAAGAGTCTGAAACGGTAACACTTTCACATTGCCCTTGATTTTGACTCGATTGATTTTGCAACATAACTGTTCCAGCTGAAATTCCTAAAAGCGCTACAATTGCTGCTGAGATTACCCAACCTCTTCTACCTTTTTTCAAACTCTTTTTTTCATTAGTATTTTGTCTATCCATCTTTATTTTCCTGACTTTTCACTGATTATATTTTTTTACATACTTACACTATCTAATATATTTTTTTAGAAAAAAACGATAATTTCTAACAGTACCTATAATGCCTCCTAGGCTACATGTAAATAAAATCAAAAATAAAAATGGAAAAAGCTATCGCCAATTACTTTAATACTATATAGATAATTAAAAAAATTAAAAAAATAAAGGTAGCGAAATCGGCAGTATAGTACAGCTCACAGCAGCTCGTCTCATTTCTTTGGTCTCTCCACTCATAAACCAAGTCAAAGGTAAAAATCGCATCCAGTTTAGATATTCTTTCTGTTGGACTTTTTCTTCAAACAAATGAGTAAATAAAGTATAAAACGGCAATGCGATATAATAAGTTGCTTTGACTAAAAAGTACATTACAGTTATAAAAATGGCAAAACCCCACCACATATCTCTAACTGTTTTATCAATATCACTTTCATATTTCGGTTTTCCAAACATCTTATTTCTCCTAATCTATTATTTCATTAAATTTGTAAATGTATTAATTGTTGTCATTTTGTTATTGTAATCAACTTTTCTTTGTAATTCTTGAAACTGATAATTTAATTGCTCTGTCCTCATCATATCTTCATACATATTTTGCGCTTGTCCTAGGTCATAGGCTCTACCTTGATCAATTACATTAACCATATAAGCAAAAAGCATCAAAATGAATATCTAACCCTGCTTGTTGCCTTGCATAAACAAATGGAATACTATTCAATTTCTCCATACAATAGTTTCTAGCTTGAGCAACTTCATCCTTATGTTTTTTTACTTGATCTGCTATTGGTTTTTTTCATGCTTCACTCGTTGATAAGCAAAATAAATTGGAGACCATAGCAGAACCCATGCTCCCACCCAAAGGGAGTATTCAAAAGGTTTACTTAAGATTCCTAAACCAGAACTAGAAAATTCACCAAGTCTATCTATATAGGCAACTAAGAACAATGAACCTAAAATTCTGAAAATCCATACCAAAACACTTAATTTCGGGTTGATAAGAGAAACATGTTTTCCATCTACTATATAAAAATACTTAGTCAGATCTTCTACTCTTTTAGACCAAATAGCAGCTTCAACTATTAAGTTTCTACTACGTTTAGACTCTTCTATTGTCAAAAGATATTCTTGTAAAACAGTCTGGTATGATTGCGGATTAGCGATAGGATAATATTCATATTTTTTGCCTTCTGCAGTAATGACATCAAGTGAATGGTATGCACCATTATCAAAAACTTCAGACCAATGTTTATTTGGTAACCTCCCTTTTACATAGGCTTCCCAAATAGTCCATTCATCAAACAAATCTGACTTAGATTCATCCGGAATAATTCCTAAAAAATAATCTAACTCATTCTCCTCTTGAGAAATAATATCATTCTTATTCATCCATAAGTCTCCTTTCCTTGTTATTTTATCATATTGTGGATATATACACAATATGAAGTCAGATACTTTTTTCTTATAATTAAGTAAAAGGAGTTGATGACGATAATCAGTTTTAACCCACTCTGGGCTACAATGAAAAAAAAAGAAGTTTCTCAATACAAGTTATTAAAAATCCGGAGTTGATAATAAAACTCTTGACAGCCTAAAGAAAAATAAAAAAACATAACTTTACTAACTTTAGAAAAAGCTATGTCGGATTTTTAGATTGTCTTCCAAATGATATCGTTGAATTTATCGAAGAAACTCCCGATTCTAATATTCGTAATACATTTATCTAGTTCTAATATTTATTCTTATGTCATAATATCTACGTTATCTACTCTCCCTACCATTGTTCACAATATAAACCAAGTAATACTCTTCAAACCACATCAGCTTCACCTTAGATTATATATGTGACTGACTTCGTCAGTCTTATCTACAACCTCAAAGTAGTGCTTTTGAGCAATCTCTGACTAGCTTCCTGGTTTGCTTTTTTTGATTTTCATTGAGTATAAGATCCAATAACATCACAAAAAAAGAAATCAGGTAATCCTAGTGACTACCTGATTTTCTATGTTTTAGGCATTTTGCCAATTTTCTTGGTCTTCTTTAAATCGTTTTAGAAGATCCAAGCCTTCTGGCGTGATGTAGCCTTCTTCTTGGGCTAGGTGGATGAGTTCACTGTAGTTCGAAAGTGTCACAAGCTTGACACCAGCATCTGAGAAGTTCTTATCTGCTTTTGGCAATTGGTAGCTGAAAATCGCTACAACTCCAAGCACATCTGCTCCTTCGCGTTTTGGCAGCTGCTACGGCCTCGAGAACAGAACCACCTGTTGAAATAAGATCTTCAACCACTACCATTTTTTGACCTTGAGCTACACGGCCTTCAATTTGATTACCAGCTCCGTGGTCTTTTGGTTTGCTACGGATGTAGGCAAAAGGCAAATTCATCTTATCAGCAATAATAGCTCCGTGTGGAATCCCTGCTGTTGCAGTTCCTGCAATCACTTCTACCTCTGGAAAGGTTTCTTTGATAGCTTCCACAAAAGCCATTTTCAATGAGGGTACGAGTTTCTGGATAGGCAAGGGTCACACGGTTATCTGTATAAATGGGTGACTTGATACCAGATGCCCAAGTGAAAGGCTCCTCTGGTTTGAGGTAAACGGCTTGGATTTTTCAAGAGGTGGCTAGCGATATCTTTTAGCAAGTGTCATGGTATTCTCCTTTTATTTTTTTCTAATCTAGTTCTTTAATTCCAGTCCTGTGTCCATTCATTCTTGATGGCATGATAAGTCTGCAACAGGATCCTCAGCTTGGGTAATGGGACGTCCCACTACGATATAGTCACTACCGATTTGATAGGCATCAGCAGGTGTCATAACGCGTTTTTTTGATCTCCAATAGCAGACTCCCTGTGGACGAATGCCCGGTGTCAGACAAATAAACTCTGGTTTGGTTGCCTGCTTGATGACTTGCACTTCCTGAGCCGAGCAAACAACACCATCTAATCCCGCTTCAGCTGTCTTCTTAGCATAATGAATCACAGACTCTTGCAGGCTGGTTTGGATATTTTGAAACTCCTGCATCTGAGCTTCTGATGTTGATGTGAGCTGAGTGACAGCGATCAATTTGGCTTGACTTCCAAGACCTTCACGCGCAGCCTTCATCATCTCTACACCGCCAGCAGCATGAACATTAGTCATATCCACACCAAGCTGAGACAGGACCTTCATAGCTGATTTGACTGTATTGGGAATGTCATGAAGTTTGAGATCCAAAAAGACACTATGACCTTGACCTTTCAAGTAGGACACAATCTCAGGACCCGTTGCGTAATAAAGCTCCATCCCTACCTTAAGATAAAGGCTTTCTTCTGCTGGAAAAAGAGCTAAGAATTCCTTGACCGCCTCAAAACTAGGAAAATCAAGAGCAATGACTGGACGATGTTCTCGCATAGGTTTCTCCTTTTACCTTTGCTAGTGAGAGAGTCTGGGCAACAGAAGCCACGAAAAAAGGAACCTGCCAACAGCAAGGTTCCACGAAAAAAATGGGTAGTCTCCACCCTTTTCACCGTCTAACCTTAGCTGCCTCTCTGGACTGCTTTTAAAGGTTTTTTTACTATTCTATTATTTCTACTAGCACTTGTCAAGTAAAAACATGGGCACTGAAGAACTATAAGAGAAAAGTTAAACCCTAGCGACGCGATGAACGCTGGGTCGTTTGGTTTCGATTGCTCTCTTCCTCCAGCTTTTTCTTCTCTTCTTCCAATTTATTCTGCTGTTCTTCCAGTCTTTTCTTCTCTTCCTCTTTCTGCTTCTTCTCAGCTTCCTTAGCCTCTTGTTTGGCTTTTTCCTCAGCCTCCATAATTAATTTATCCGCCACTGTGTAGCTGTAAATTCCAGCTTCCATGTCGACCACACTTGGTTCTGACAATTGAGGCTTAATCTTACTGTAATAAGGCAATTTCTTACTCATTTCAGAAAGGGGAACCAAAACTTCGTCCGAATCATTCATAGTCACTCGAATTAAATCTGATGTGACCTTGCTTGGGGCTAGTTCCACCTTTTGGATAGCAGATTTGAATTCGGGGCTAATTTGAGAAAGTTCTGAGGTAAAGGTCTTGATTTGTTCGCTGTCATTAAAGAAAACTGATATATAAGTTTCTGGCAGACTCACCAAACTCACAGAACTGGTCTCTAGCTGACCGCTTGAAAGGATTGGATAATGACTTTCTCCAGAAACATAGTAGGCCACAATATCATATTCCTTGACCTTGATTGTAAACTTGGTTGGAAATTGATAGACAAGCTGAGCTGATTCAACCCAATAGTTAGACTTGATCTGCTCTTCATATTTTGCCTTATCTAGCAGAAGGTTAATCGTATAATCCGAATCCTGAATGCCTGAAGCCTGTCGAATATCATCATCTGTAGTTTGCACTGTTCCCTCAACACGAATATCCTTCATGGTCGCATAGGGGCTGAGCAAATAAGCAGAGACAACCAATAAAAGTAAACTGAGAAACAAAACCGAGATAGCACGCCAGATATGAACTCCTGGAATTTTCGGTTTGACCGGTTTTTCCTTTACAGGTTTTTTATCTACTTTTTTAGCCTGTTTATTCTGTTTCTTTGGCTCTTTGGATTTTGGTTCTTCTTTGACTACTTCTTTTTTGACGTCTTCTGACTCTTCTACTTTTTCTTTAGCATCTTCCTTAGCTGATTTTGGGTCTTTTGGATCAGATTCACTCTCTTGGTCCTCGGTTGCATCTGACTTTTCAGATTTGGAAGCCATTCGAGCTTGTCTTTCCTTTTCCTTCTCCTCAGCTAGGGCTGCTTCTTCCTCAGCCTTCTTTTTTAGATATTCTTGGTTTCGTTTCTGCCATTCTGATAACTCTTTAAATTCTTCGAGGATTTCTTTGCCCTCTTTTTTCTTATCTTTTGACATTTACTTTCCTTATGATAAATCTTTTTTCAACAATTGATAAAAATCTGCTAGAGATTTCAATTCCTTAGAAGCCTTCATCTTGGCTTGATAGTCTTCCTTGTGACTTAGTAAGTGAGAAAGCTTCTCTTCCAAACCATCCAAGGTCAAATCATTTTCTTGAAGCTCTTCTGCATAGCCTTTTTTAACAAAGTAGGCTGCGTTCTCAATCTGGTCTCCACGACTTGCTTCACGACCAAGTGGTACAATAACATGTAATTTTGCCATCGCCAAAAGCTCAAAAATCGTATTGGCACCGCCTCGTGTCACAACAATATCAGCCAATTCCATTAAGGGTTGATAGAGATTTGTCACATAGTCAACACGAAAAAGATTTGGCTCAACTCGTTCAGGCTAGAATCTCCAGTTAAATTGATAATATTGTAGCGCTCTGTCAGTTCTTTCTTATGGTCTGTCACCAATTGGTTAAAGACACGAGCACCTGCAGAACCGCCAACAAACAATACAGTTGGCAATTGGGGATTAAAGTGGGTTTGGATATCCACCAATTCATCTGGTTCTGGAGTTTTTTGATCTGAAACCTTGGTCACTGCTCCCACATGCTCAACCTTAGACAAACTTGAAGCTTGTTCAAAGGTTGAATACATCTTAGTCGCAAATTTATAGGCGATTTTATTGGCCAAGCCCATAGATAGGTCCGATTCGTGAATAAAGACTGGCACTCCTGACACACGCGCTGCGATAACTGGCGGCACTGAGACAAAACCTCCCTTTGAAAAAAGGGCCTGTGGACGAAGTCGCAACATGATAAAGAGCGATTGGACAATTCCCCAGCCAACTTTAAAGACGTCCAGCATATTTTGCCAAGAGAAATAGCGACGCAATTTTCCAGTCGCAATGGAATGGAAGGTGACATCTAGACCCGACTTGAGGATTTCTTGGTGTTCGATCCCACGCTTGTCCCCGATATAGTGGACTTCCCAGCCATCTTCGATGAACTTGGGCATCAACAAAAGGTTGAGGGTCACGTGTCCAACCGTCCCACCACCTGTAAAGACAATTTTTTTCATATTATTCCTTTAACTCCGCTACCGTGTCTATAAAGAGGTCGCCACGTACTTCAAAGTTAGCATACATATCCCAGCTAGCATTGGCAGGACTGAGAAGAACTACATCTCCTTGAGTCGCAAGCTCATAGGCCTTGCGAGTAGCATCTGCAATATCAGTCGCATCTACATAAGTCACACCAGCCTTATCTGCTGCCCGTTTGACACGTTCTGCAGACTGACCGAGGATGACCATCTTCTTAAGTCCAGTAATATCTGGAACCAATTCGTCAAACTCATTGCCACGGTCCAAACCACCTGCAATCAAAATGACCTTGCTGTTGTCAAATCCTGACAAGGCTTTTTGAGTAGCCAAGATATTGGTTGACTTGCTATCATTATAGAACTTGACACCCTTGATTTCATCTACAAATTGGAGACGGTGTTTGACACCTCCAAAGGCTGAAAGAGTTTCTTTGATGGTTTGGTTATCCACACCACGAAGCTTGGCTACAGCAATCGTCGCAAGGGCATTTTCCACATTGTGGCTACCTGGAACTCCGATTTCATTCGCTGCCATGACAACTTCCCCACGGAAGTAGAGTTGACCATCTTCCAGATAAGCTCCATCAACCTTTTCAAGTGTTGAGAATGGTACAACGGTAGCTTGTGTTTTTCTTGCCAATTCTTTTGCCAAATCTTGGTTAAAGTTCAAGATAAGGAAATCAGCCGCTGTCATCTTGTTCTGGATATTCCACTTGGCTGCTACATATTCCTCAAAGAACCATGATAATCAATATGAGTTGGCATGAGGTTGGTAATAACTGCAATCTCAGGATGGAATTCTTGAACGCCCATCAGTTGGAAAGAAGAAAGTTCCATGACAAGCGTGTCCTTGTCCGACGCAGTTTGAGCCACTTGACTGGCTGGATAGCCGATATTGCCTGATAGGAGACCATGTTGACCAGCAGCTGTCAAAACTTCCCCAATCATGGTCGTTGTGGTTGTCTTACCATTTGAACCAGTAATACCAACAATCGGTGCTTCTGAAATCAAGTAAGCCAATTCCACTTCAGTTAAAACTGGAATACCTTTGGCCAAAGCCTTTTCAATCATGGGATTGCTGTATTGGATACCTGGATTTTTCACCATCAGAGCAAATTCTTCATCCAAAAGTTCCAAAGGATGACCGCCTGTGATGACCTTGATCCCTTCTTCCAGCAAACTTTGGGCAGCTGGATTGTCCTCGAAGGGTTTCCCGTCATTTACTGTCACAATGGCACCCAGCTTATCCAACAAACGAGCTGCAGATTCACCAGACTTGGCCAAACCTAAAACAAGGACTTTCTTATTTTTAAATTGATCTATTACTTTCATGTCTCGAACTCCATTTCTACTCTTACTATTTTACCATTTTTATGGAAATAATTCTAAATGAAAATGCTCAGATTGGGCATTCTAACAAGCAAAAAGAGAGCCGAAACTCTCTTTTTATCTTCTTTTACTTTTATTAACCGACATGAGGGTAATATCTCGCAAGCTAAAGTATGCTAAGAAGAGCATGGCGATTGCGATAAAGAATTCTGTCGGTAGCTGAAAGATTTGCAGGACAGACAACATCAGCAAATCAAGAGTGCTACGAAAGCAAAGACGACAAGGACGATATTGACTGTCCCTTTAATGCTTTCTGGTGTCGCAAATACATAGAGTAGTAATAAGAGGATTCCTATGATTAAATAAACCATCTTTATCTCTTTCTAGCTCTTATTCAGCTGATTTTTTCTTCTTGTTAGCTTTCTCACGCTCTGCTTTGTTAAGGATTTGTTTACGCAAACGGATAGACTCAGGCGTTACTTCCATGTACTCGTCGTCGTTCAAGAACTCAAGAGACTCTTCAAGTGTCAAGATACGAGGAGTCTTGATAACAGCTGTTTGGTCCTTAGTAGCTGAACGAACGTTAGTCATTTGTTTGGCCTTAGTAATGTTAACTGTCAAGTCATTTTCACGAGAATTTTCACCGATGATCATTCCTTCGTAAACCTCAGTACCTGGGTTGACAAAGATCGTACCACGTTCTTCGATAGACATGATTGAGTAAGTTGTAGCCTTACCAGCATCGATAGAAACAAGGGCACCACGGTGACGACCACCAATTTCACCTGGAATCAATGGCAAGTATTGGTCGAAGGTATGGTTCATGATACCGTAACCACGAGTCATTGACAAGAACTCAGTTGAGTATCCAATCAAACCACGCGCAGGAACAAGGAAGACCAAACGAGTTTGACCATTACCAGTTGAAATCATATCCAACATTTCACCCTTACGTTCAGAAAGGCTTTGGATAACAGATCCTTGGTATTCTTCTGGAGTGTCGATTTGAACACGTTCGAATGGTTCACATTTAACACCGTCGATTTCTTTTACGATAACCTCTGGACGAGATACTTGAAGTTCATATCCCTCACGACGCATTGTTTCGATAAGGATTGACAAGTGCAATTCTCCACGTCCTGAAACAGTCCATTTATCTGGTGAATCAGTTGGGTCAACACGAAGGGAAACGTCTGTTTGCAATTCTGCCTGCAGGCGTTCTTCTACCTTACGAGAAGTTACCCATTTACCTTCTTTACCAGCAAATGGTGAGTTGTTAACCAAGAAAGTCATTTGAAGAGTTGGCTCATCGATGTGTAGGATTGGAAGAGCTTCAACTGCATCTGTCGGAGTGATAGTTTCACCGACAAAGATATCTTCCATACCTGAAACGGCAATCAAGTCACCTGCTTTGGCTTCTTGGATTTCACGACGTTCCAAACCAAAGAAACCAAAGAGTTTTGTAACACGGAAGTTTTTAGTTGTACCGTCAAGTTTAGAAAGGGTAACTTGGTCACCAACTTTAACAGTACCACGGAAGACACGACCGATACCGATACGTCCAACAAAGTCGTTGTAGTCCAAAAGTGATACTTGGAACTGCAAAGGCTCATCTGAGTTATCTACTGGAGCTGGGATATGGTCGATAATGGTGTCAAAGATTGGTGCCATAGTCGCTTCTTGGTCAGCTGGATCATCTGACAATGAAGAAGTTCCGTTGATCGCTGAAGCATACACCACTGGGAAGTCAAGCTGGTCATCATCTGCACCAAGCTCGATGAAAAGTTCCAAGACTTCGTCCACTACTTCTGCTGGACGAGCTGATGGTTTTGTCGATTTTGTTAACAACCACGATTGGGACAAGGTCTTGTTCCAAAGCTTTTTTCAATACGAAACGAGTTTGTGGCATTGTTCCTTCGTAGGCATCTACGACCAAGACAACACCGTCAACCATTTTCATGATACGCTCAACTTCTCCACCGAAGTCCGCGTGTCCTGGTGTGTCCATGATATTGATACGAGTTCCGTTGTAGGCAACGGCTGTATTTTTAGCAAGGATGGTAATTCCACGCTCTTTTTCGATATCGTTTGAGTCCATAGCACGCTCTGCCAATTCAGTACGTGCATCAAGCGTTTCTGATTGTTTCAATAATTCGTCAACGAGGGTTGTTTTACCGTGGTCAACGTGGGCGATAATCGCAATGTTACGGATATCTTCTCTAAGTTTTGTCATGATTTCCTCTATAATATTCAAAATTTATTTTCTAACTGAACGATTATACCATATTTTCAAGTAAATAACATAACTCAAGCAAGTGTAAATGTTTTCACTGCGCTTTTCTTTTCACGTCAATCCTTTTCAAAGCAAACAACTTATGATAAGATAGGCACAGTATGCGTTTAGATAATTTATTAGCCCAAGAAAAAATCAGCCGAAAGGTCATGAAACAAGCACTTCTCAAAGGGGAAATTCTAGTCGATGGTTGCCCAGCCTGTTCCTTAGCCCAAAATATCGATACAGGACTACAGGAACTTCTTTTTCAGGGCCAAATCATTCAAGGCTATGAGCACACCTATCTGATGCTTCATAAACCTGCTGGTGTCGTGACAGCCAATAAAGACAAGGAACTCCAAACCGTCATGGATCTCCTTTCACCTGACATCCAGTCTGACAAGCTCTATGCCGTCGGCCGACTGGACCGAGATACGACAGGACTCCTCCTCTTGACCGATAACGGCCCTTTGGGATTTCAGCTCCTCCATCCCCAATATCATGTCGATAAGACTTATCAAGTTGAGGTTAATGGACTTCTAACACCTGACCATATCCAAGCCTTTCAAAAGGGAATTGTCTTTTTAGATGGCACTGTCTGTAAAGCTGCAAGACTAGAGATTCTATCTGCAAGTCCTTCCCACAGCCAAGCCTCTATCACCATTTCAGAAGGAAAATTTCATCAGGTTAAAAAAATGTTCCTCTCAGTTGGTGTCAAGGTTGTCTCTCTCAAACGAGTTCAGTTCGGTGACTTTACATTAGACCCAGAACTAGCAGAAGGGCAATTCCGTCCCTTGAATCCAGAGGAATTGGAAATCATTAAAAACTATTTAGAAAAAAGTGGATAAAAGAAAAAAGCTTTATTTTTGTACTGACCCCCAAAAGTTGGACAAATAATTATTGAAAGGATTTAGTTCTGTATTGCACAGGGCTAAGTCCTTTTAGTTTGACTTTAATTCGTTTGTTGTTGTAGTAATCAATGTAGTCCACAATAGCTTGTTCAAGGTCTTCTAAAGACCTAAAGTGCTTCTCATAACCATAAAACATTTCAGATTTCAAAATGCCAAAGAAGGACTCCATCATGCCATTGTCTGGGCTGTTGCCCTTGCGTGACATGGATGCTTGAATTCCCTTACTCTCTAGGAACCGATGATAAAAATCGTGTTGGTATTGCCAGCCTTGATCGCTATGGAGAATCGTATGCTCGTAGTGTTTCTCTGTAAAGGCCTGGTTTAACATAGCTTTCACTTGTTCTAAGTTTGGTGAAGTTGAAAGATTATAGGCGATAATTTCGCTATTAAATCCATCTAAAACTGGCGATAAATAGAGTTTCTGTGTGCTATTTAGAATGGCAAACTCTGTCACATCCGTATAGCACTTTCCATTGGCCTTGATGCTTCAAACTGACGTTGAATGAGATTCTCTGCTTTCTTACCAATCTCTCCTTGGTAGGAAGAATACTTTCGTTTCCGGCGAATTCGAGCTGTTAAACCAAGGACTTTCATCAGACGTTGGACCTTCTTATGGTTTACTATATGACCACGATTCCTCAATTCAAGAGTAACTCTACGATAGCCATAATTTCCTTTATGGTCATTATAAATGGCCTGAATTTCGGTTTTAAGCTCTTTATCTTTATCAAGCCCATCCAGTTGTTTCAACTGATAATAGTAAGTTGAGCGAGCTAAACGTGCTGTTTCAAGAAGTAAATCTAGTCGAAATCCTCCTGAAGCCATTTCTCTAATTGTCTCTGCCTTTCTCGCTCTAAGGCTTCGTCCCTGTCTTCCAGCTCTTTTAACTTTTTTAGGTAGGCCACCTCAGTCCGTAAGCGTTCATTCTCCTCTTGGAGTCGCTCTAGTTCTGTCATTTCTTCCCAGGTTTTCTTCCGTTTACGTCCCATTTTAGTTGGTCTCCCTCTTGTTTTCTCAACAATAGTATACCCGTTTTTCTTATATTGTGCTAGCCAATTTGGAAGCATACCACGATTTGGGAGAGCATATTTGAGAGAAACTCTATCTTGAGACCAGTTTTCATGTAAGACTTTATTAATCATTTCTTGTTTTAAATGAGGAGAATAGTAACGATTTTTCCCTTTTTTGACGAACTCTATTCCGTAACGATCAATCAATTTAATCATGTACCTAAGATTAGAATTGTTTATCTCAAATTTATTTGAAAGCTTCTCTAAGCTATATCCTTGTTTTCTAAGTTCATAGATCTGAACTTTATCTTCATAACTCAATTTCATAATAAAACACCCCAAAAGTTAGATTTTTTCTGTCTAACTTTTGGGGTGCAGTTCATTTTTAAAGCTTTTTTAATCTTCTTTAACTCATGTGTAAGATAATTCCAACAATCCAGTTAAGAGCAGAAAGAACAATACCTACTACAGCCACAATTCTTTCTGTTTTATAATCAAGTCCAGATTCTTTTTGAAGTTCGTTAGCATACAAAATACCAGCGATACCTAAAAGAATACCTCCCAAAGCAAATAATAAACTCATAACAATAGACAGAATACCCACCAAAAGTGGATTTTTTTTCTTTTCTTCTTTTTCTAAAAACTCCTTAAACTAAACACAAATGAATAATACCATAAAAATCGGCTTTATCAATTGGGTGAAAAATGTTAACACTATGTTATCCGGTTCTTGAACCGAGAAGAGTGGATAAAACAAAAAAGCTTTTAAAAATAAAGCTTTTTTTGTTAGAATCCTGATTAGTGCATCATTAAGAGGAGTCCTGCAACCCAGTTAATTACAGAAACTACAATCCCTACGATATTAAGAATTCGTTCTGTTTTATAGTCTAATTCAGATTCTTTTTGATGTGAATTAGCCAAGACTAGACCAATGATCCCCAAACGAGACCTACGATTGGAGATAGCAAACCAAGAACGATAGATAGGATACCTAAAACAAGGGAAGATTTCTTCTTTTCTTTCATATTATGAAACTCCTAAAATTATTACCACTAAATTATATCAAAAGAAATAGGTTTTGTCTATATAATACTATAAGTTTTTTATCATATTAATTATAGCAACTTCTCAAAGAAACGTCCACTTGTCTACCCAAAGCGGAACTTAGTTTGAGAATTTAGCTTATGTTAATTAGTCTTCACTTTTCCATTCCAAGAATCCAATCCATAAGAAAGGATATAAATCTCAGAGAAACCTTGCTTTTTCAGATAAAGTGCTGCATTGGTCACTCGTTGTCCACGTTGATTTTCGTAAAGCAACACTGGTTTATCCTTACGAAGGGCTGCAAGACTAGTCTTCAACTGACTTGAAGGAATATTGCGTGCACCAAGTATATGTTTTCTGTAGAATTCAGCTGGGTCGCGCAAATCAATCAATTGACCCGTACGAATCAAGGCTTCAAATTCCTCATTGTCCACGATTTTAGCCGCACGACGAATACGGAGATAGTTAAAGCCCATCCACGCCAACATTGCTAGTATTAGTGCCCACAAAATCCAAGTAACCATTAGTTCTTTTCTCCATTTTTCTCAATATAATCCAATTCTACCTTGTGCTCTCTGCGAAGAACTGCTTCTGCCTCTAGATAGTCTAATTTGTCCATCAACCCTGCATCGTAAATTCGAGAGAGCTCCAACTTCATCAGTTCAATATCATATAAGCGTTTTCCCATGTAAACAATAATACCAAATCGTTTGAGGAATTGCTGCACATCATAGAATGTTTTCATAAGACTCATTCTAGCAAAATTTTGTGTTTTTTTCAAGAAGAGACTCACACAATGCTCCTGATTTTCCTATCTTCTTTGGCGATTCTGACGCAAGTGTGGTACAATAAAAACATGAGAATTCAACAATTACATTATATTATCAAAATCGTCGAAACTGGCTCCATGAATGAGGCAGCCAAGCAACTCTTTATCACTCAACCGAGTCTTTCCAATGCTGTGAGAGATTTGGAAAATGAAATGGGTATTGAAATTTTTATCCGCAATCCCAAGGGTATCACCTTGACCCGTGATGGGATGGAGTTTCTCTCCTATGCCCGTCAGGTTGTCGAGCAAACCCAACTTCTGGAGGAACGTTATAAAAATCCTGTCGCCCACCGCGAACTCTTTAGCGTTTCGTCTCAACACTATGCCTTTGTAGTCAATGCCTTTGTCTCTCTGCTCAAGAAAAGTGATATGGAGAAATATGAGCTCTTTCTTCGTGAAACTCGGACTTGGGAGATTATCGATGACGTCAAGAACTTCCGTAGTGAGGTCGGTGTTCTCTTTTTGAACAGCTACAACCGTGATGTTTTAACCAAAATGCTGGATGACAACCACCTGCTAGCTCACCATCTCTTTACAGCTCAGCCTCATATCTTTGTCAGCAAGACCAATCCTCTGGCCAAGAAAGACAAGGTGAAACTGGAAGATTTAGAAAACTTCCCTTACCTCAGCTATGACCAAGGAACTCATAACTCCTTCTACTTTTCAGAAGAGATTCTCTCGCAGGAATACCACAAAAAATCTATCGTAGTCAGCGACCGTGCTACCCTCTTTAATCTCTTGATTGGTTTGGATGGTTATACCATTGCGACAGGGATTTTGAACAGCAACCTCAACGGAGACAATATCGTTTCTATCCCACTGGATATTGATGACCCAATTGAGCTGGTCTATATCCAGCATGAAAAAACCAGCCTATCTAAGATGGGCGAACGCTTTATAGACTATCTACTAGAAGAAGTTCAGTTTGATAGTTGAGAAATCAGCAAGATTTTATTATAATAAGCAAAAAAACAAAAGGAGTTTAATATGAAAAAGGTTTTACTTGCTAGTGCAGTTGCCTTATCTATTTTAGGATACACTCAAACAACTGCCCAAGCTCAAGAAAATAAAGCAGAGTCAGTACGAGAAAATGTAACAATTCCTCATTCAAGTACTTCAAAAATCGAAAACCAAGAAAAATCGAAAGAGAAGGTCGAAAAAACAGACAATTCTTCTAAAATTGATGATAAAGAAGAAAAAATAGAGAAAAAAAATCCTGCTACAGAAGAGAAGAAGTCTGAAGTAAAAAAAGAAGAAAAAGTTGAAAGTCAAAGAAGGTTGGCAGGAAGAAAATAATAACTGGCGCTTTTACGAACACAACAAACCTGTTACTAACTGGAAAAAAATCCAAGGAAAGTGGTACTACTTCAATAAAGATGGCCATCGACTAAGCAATACAACCTTTGATGGTTATGTTTTCAATAAAGATGGAGTGATGGCTGAAAACGGTTGGAACTTTATCAATGGAAAATGGTACTTCGCTAATTCTTCTGGAAAAATTTCTCAGAATAAATGGGAGAAAATTGGTGGTGCTTGGTATTACTTTGACAAAGATGGAATCATGCTTAGTAATACAACTTTTGATAACTATTTACTGACCAAAAGTGGAGCTATGGCCACAAACGGCTGGGCAAAAATAGACCAAAATTGGTATTATGCCACATCCTCTGGAAAAATCTCTCAGGACAAGTGGGAGAAAGTCAATGGTTCTTGGTACTACTTTGATAAAAAGGGAATCATGTTGAGCTCAACTACATTTAAGGGCTACCTATTTAATAACAGTGGTGCTATGGCTGAAAATAGCTGGGTAAAAATTAAAGATACCTGGTTCTATGCGAACGCATCTGGAAAATTTGTCCAAAACAAATGGGAAAAAATCAGCGGTTCTTGGTATTCTTTTGCTCAAGATGGAGCTATGTTAGCCGATAAATGGTCGGGAAGCTATTATCTAAAAACCAATGGAGCCATGGCTGATAATGAATGGATATTTGATAAAAACTATAACAGCTGGTTCTTTTTGAAGCGTGGTGGAATGTATGCATCAAAAGAATGGATTGGAGCTTACTATCTCAAAGCTGGTGGTTATATGGCTAAAAAAGAGTGGATTTACGACGACACTTATAAGGCTCGCTACTACTTAGATGATAATGGACATTATGTTTCCGGAACTTACAAAATTGACGGTAAAGACCATCTATTCCACAAAAATGGTCAATGGATTTCTGAGGTCTCAAAAGAAGTTGGTTTTGTAAAAGGCCAATACAGTAGAACCATCTTTTTAGATCCAGGACATGGTGGAAGAGACTCAGGTGCATACTATTACAATGTCGCTGAAAAAGACCTCAACATGCAGGTGTATCGTAAATTACGCAAAAAGTTAGAAGAACTTGGCTACAAAGTTCTCACTTCACGTGATAGTGATATTGATGTAGATTTTGTTACAGAACGTTCTCGTATGGTTAACAAGACTAACTCTGACATCTTTATCAGTATTCACTTCAATGCGACTGGTAATGCATACTCAAAATCTAGTGGAATTCAAACCTATTCCTACAGTGATGATCCTGATTATCCAAGTAAAATCAACCCATACTGGCATAACCATCCTGACCGTATAAGTGAGAGCAAGCGCCTCGCAGCAGCTATCCACTCTTCATTGTTAGCTGAGACTGGTGCTAAAGATGCTGGTTTATTGGAAAGAAGCTTTGCCGTTCTTCGAGAAACTGCTAAACCAGCCGTCCTCCTAGAGCTTGGTTATATAGATAATTTCGCTGAAAATCAACAGATTCGAGATAGCCACTATCAAGATAAGCTTGTAGCAGGTATCGTGAAAGGAATTCAAAAATATTACGCTGGTAAGTAAAAAAGGGTCTCGAGAAATCTCGAGGCCTTTTCTATTTGTCTTCTTTTGTATCTTTATCAGGAAAGAGGTATCCAATACCAATGCAAGCTAGTACGCCCGCTCCAATTACCAAGCCACTTGAAATTGGCAAAAGGTCTAAAATTGCATTTGCAATGATAAAAGCAATAATTAAACACATCAGACTAGCCTTGTAGTCTTTTTTCAAAAAATTCTCTAGAGTGAAAAAGAGGAACAGACCAACCGGAATCAGTGACCATAGGTTGACATCCAAACTTGGCCATCCAACAGAACCAAAATACAAAACCAAAGCTGAAACTAGCAAGAATCCAATACCTAATAATTTTTTCATTTTTATCTCCAATTGCTTTTTTATGAACTTGAGTTATCTGATAGTGACGCCTCACGTCCCTTACAAAAATCATTATAGCAGAGGTCAGTTTCAAGAACAAGCTCTGTTGCCTATCTGGTCTCTATATCAGTCTAAGTGGTTGAAGTGTTAAGATAAAAGAAAAGAAGCCCTAATGAGCTTCTTCATTCTAGCGATTGCAACAGTATTTCTGAACTAAAACAATCGAAAGTTAGATTCTAAACTAGTTTTTTCTAGTTATTATTTTTCTTTTCCTTAGATTCTAGAGAAGTTTTGATTGCTTCGCGTTCAGCCTGTAGTTGAGCTAAATTCTTCTCCTCTTCCTCAAGTTTACTAGTATCTGGTTTAACACGATAATAAAAATTTTCTGGTTCCGTAAACATACTAGGACTTTGTCCAGCCACAAGTCTATCTTCAGCAGTATTTGATTGATCAGTATACTGTCCAGCGGACTTGACAATGCCTCTAGGTATTGCATATAGCACAGCTCCTCCTGCCATTAAACCTTTTGGCCATATACCAAAAAGAAGCTGTATCAGATTTAGGACGTTCTTGACCTTTTGGGACTTTTTAATTCATAAGTAGATTCAACTTTTTGACCATCTCTATAGCCAATTGCATATATTTCACTAGACTCATTAATAGAGTCATTAATAACAAATTCTTTACCCGAAGCTGTACGCCATGTACCTTTCAAACTAGATAAATCGTTATTTCTTAGTGCTTCAATATCCAGTTTCGGAACAGCAGTTTCTTCTTTTAGCTTATCCACTAACTTCTCTGACTCAGCTACTTTGCTATCTAAACTAGCTAACTGTTCCTTGAGTTTTTGAATTTCCTCTTCTTTCTTCTTCTTAATCTCGGATGCTTTCGAAGCATCTGTCGCTTCTTGACTTGTGTTCTCTTTTTTGGCAACTGAAGAAATTGCTTCAGTTGACTCTCTCTTTGCGTTAGGTGAGAATAAGAAGAGGCTTGCTAGGATTGCAACGACCAAGAGACTAATGGCAATGCCAATATAGACTTTTATTTTAAAAAACTTGCCCCTAATCTTAGATGGAGAAGTTCCTTTCACTACCTTCGATACAGTTGATTTCGGACCATTTTTCTCTTCAAAATGTTTCTTAGTCATAGTATTCCTCCCATTTTTCACTATATTTCACCTATATCTTAAACAAATTCGTAAGATTTGTCAGTATCCATGAATGGATGGGTTTTCAAAAGAAAACCAATCAACTAACCCTTAAATATTGGCATCAATAGAATCATCCATTAAACTCTATATCGAATTTATTAACATAAATTATACCATAATTTTTAAGAATTTTATATATTTTTATAGTCTAACTATGATAATGAAAAGGAGCTATCCTTTCATATTATTCACTTATATTATGTTTATAAAAAAATCTAATAGGCATATTTACTTATCATATTGCATATAGACTATACTTAAAATAAATAACCCCAAAGTGATTAAATCAAGAAATTATCTCACGCTTGTTAGGATTCAATTTGAGAAAATTAGACTGTACTTCATCAAATAAATCTTGAGTTTTTACGATAATATTAAAAATACAATTTTTAATATATAGTTCGATACTGTATTTTGTGAAATTGGTAAAATTCAAAAAATCTTCCTATCTGTAATAAGAAGATTTTTTGTTATCTAAATGAAGGCCATTAATACATTCTAAGAGTGTATAATTGTCAATGTAAACTTAAGAATTAAGTATTAAATAGTAATTGTCAGCAAACTGTTTAACCATCACAGTATCTAATCTCAACACATAAACATCTTTTCTATAGATTTTGTCTTAATCTTGATCTTTTTTCTTCAATCCAAGAAGTGCTCCTACTATAAACAATATTCCAGCAATGAATGGTGTAAGAACTGCTCTAACTGTTCCGGTTTTTGGCAACTTGTCAGAATGGTTAGTATCCGACTTACTATCAATGTTAGTATGTTTATTAGCTATATTCTCTTGTTCATTAAGATGGACTTCCTTCTTATTTTCAAAGTTTTTATCAAGAACTGTAGTTGTAACATCCTTAGTTGAATCAGATTTTTGTGAATGATTTGCTCTTTGTAAGTCCTCTTTTCTATGACTTTGATTTAATTGACTAGGACTTACCTGTTTGTTATCTTTCTTTTTGGATACATCAAAAGTAGGTTTATTTTCCTCCTCCTTTTTCTCCTCTATTTTCTTGAATACAGGTTTTATAAGGGTATCTTTTGATACATTAATAACATAGCCAGCGTCTTTTTTCCCTTCGAAACCAGCAATTTCCCAGCCATCAAATTGATATCCTTTTTCTGATTCGCCCATATAGACAGGTAAAATGAAATCTTCTTCCGACACTATCGTTGAACTCATTTCTTTTCCATTTTGAATGGTCACAGTTACCATCTGAGGTTTTAATTCACTTACCTCTCCCGTATCTTTGTTTAAAATGAATTCTTTTACGGTTGTATTTCTTGCAAAATCTTTACAACTATCTTAATGTTTAGTGTCTTATCTGCTATTTGTTTAATATCAGCAAATGATTTGTATTCTTTTCCATTTACATAAATATGTTTGTCTTGAATCTCACCATCGAATCCATTATTTCTTTTATCATTGATATTAAAGACTACAGATTTTCCATTAGCATATTCGATACTAGTATTTCCTTTTGGATCAATATTTACTTCTGGTTTGACATTATCATATAAAAATTGATAGTGTACTCCAACCGCTTTCGCATTCAAATCGCTATAGCCAGTTTGAAGATAAACATTTCCATCCATGTCTGTTACCTTATCTGGGAATCCGTTTGCTTTATAGTCTTTCATCCCCCAGTCCATGATGTCACCATCTTTAACATTAAGCTTAATGTTAAAATCTCTAGTGTTATCAATGTGTAAATCTCCATAGATTAAATAATTATCTACAACCGATTCATTAACTCTCAACTCCCAGTTAAAACCACCCTTATCAGAAATCTTACCTCTTAAATAGAATTCTGGATTTCGTACATAAATTTTATTAGATTTAGATGGATTAAAGTAGTTCTTGTCCATTGAAAGATTTACTGGTTTTGCATCAATAAATAACGTAGAGCCATCTTCTTTTATAGCTTCTACATTGGACTTATCATCCCCAGTATACTCTTTACCATCCTTACCAAATAATACAAGTTTAGAAGAATCTGTCACAAGATTTCCATCTTTATCGATTGCTTCCCCTTTATCATTCATTTTAAATGTAAACACTTGATACCTTACAATGTTAAAGCCGTCCAAAGCCGACATTAATACTGGTTGAGTACTTCTTCCATCTTCAACATTTCTACTATCAGCATAAATTATTTTTTCTGATAAGACTCTTAGATTAGGATTGGCCTTTTGGATTTTTGCTATATCTTCCTGGCTATAAACTCCATTTCCTTCTAACATATCCGTTTTTCCAGGATTATAGGTAGTCACTTTTAGTGCATAGCCTTTTCTTAGAATGATGTTATCCTTTAATAGATATTGTTGTTTTTCTGAATCAGCATAGATTTTACCAGATTCCATGTCCGTTAAATTGGTTGGTTTATTTTTTGAAAGATCTCCTTCTCCTAATTCTATTACATTCCCATAACTTGATGCATAGGGATATTCCGTTTTAGTTTCCTTATTTTTTTCAGGCATTCTAATTTTAGTCTCAGCTTTTATCTGATCATCATCTTTAACAAAGAATCTCATATCTCCTGCAAAAGCTAAACCATCCACAATATCATTAACATTAGCGTATAAATCAAATGTCATCGTTTTTGAATGCGAATCATACTTGGTCGTTTTGATTTCTATCGATTTATAGTTATTTCCATAATATACCTTGGCATTTTTAGAAACATTACTTATCTTTCCAAGAATTTCAAAGTGTCCATCTTTAGACGGGCTTAGAACACCATAAATTTTTGATTTAATTTCGTCAAGTTTTTCAGTTTCATATTCTAAGGCACTACCATCGTCATAAGCAATGATATTTCCCTTATCATCGTATTTATAATCGTATTCCTCTGTTCTCTTACCAGTTTCACTTGTAAAGTCATCAACTTCTCTAAATTTCTTTTTAATGAGTTTCTTTAAGTCTTTGCTTTCAATGTCTCTAATTGTTGAAATAGTTTTATTGATAGTAAAGCTAGATTTTTCTTCGATAGACTCTTCATTTCCTTGATGATTTTCTACCTCAGTTGTATCTTTTTTAAGACTATCTTCTTTTCTATTTTCTAAATGTTTAAATTTAGATTCGGCAATCTCGCCAAGCTTTTGGTATTTAGATGAATCTTGATCAGGATCTACTAGATAATAGGAAATCATCCCCTTTTCATCAGCATGATCAGCAAATTTAATTCTATGAATCTTTGTGAAATTACTAGAGCCATCTAATGCAATGACTTCAATGATTTTTCCTCTTAAATCTCCTGCACCATTAATTTCATAAATGGTATTTCCGTCTTTGTCAAGTTTTCTATTTCTTCCTTGACCCTCACCTGCGTAAGTTACTTCAAGATTTTTCTCAACATCTCCATCTTCATTAACAAGAGCGGCGCCAGCATACCAAACTTCGTTGGCAATCTCGTCAAATTTTTCGGGATGTTCTTTCTGATCTCTCGCAAATAAAGTTTCATTCTTGTATTGCTCTTTTACCTTATGATAAGTATCCTTTGTAATCAACTTAATTTTTTCAGGATTTGAAAAATCAATCGAAACAATCTTAGGGGCTGTGTTATCAATTTTTACAGGAATATAGGAAACCTGCCATGGATAATCTTTAGTTAATCTATATTTAAATTTATAGAAATATTGACCTTCTGCAATCGGTTCAAATTGACCTCTTATCTTAGTAGCAGGATCTTTGGTATCCTTGCTTTCTGGTGCATTTTCTTCTCTACCTCTAGGGTTATAAATGAGTCCATCCCATTTCAAGTCACCCCAAACTTTTAGTTTAGAAGATTTGATTCCCTTTGCATCATTTCTTTTAGAGTTTAAAATTCCTTTAATAAAGTGTTCTCTCGAAATGACTTTTAAGTCGATTTGATTTTCTCCCTCTTTATTTGTATTTACTATTGAAATCATTCCTTCTTCTGCACTTCTTAATACAAGTGGAGAAGGTGTTAATCCTCTCTCAAGTTGAGCATCTTGAGGATTTCCATTTGAATCTAAAGGATAAATTTTAGCAATCTTAGAACCACTTGATGATGGTGCGTTGATCCCTTCGTTATTGAAAGCAAATAATTCTGGATTTTGATCTAGGGATGTTGTATTTTTATCTTTTCTATTTTGTATAACTCCTGCTGGATTAAATTTATCTATACCATGTTCTCCACCAATTCCCTTATTTAAGGTTCCTGGAATTTTCGGTTTACCATCATCATCATAACCTTCCATTGTTTTTGATTTTGACCCTTCTTCCCAGGCCCATTTATCAAGGATTGGTTCGTGGTTCCAATTCCCAGCAAATCCCATTAGAGGCATCGATAAAGAAGGTTGGAAATTTGTTTTCTTCCCATTGGAGTTCAGAGCTTCCATTTCTTCCACTGACTCAAAATGAATAAATGATTCTACAAATTTATTTTTGTTTTTAGCCTCTCCAACATTTATAACCGCATTTAAATCAAAGCTAGAATTTGGTCCTATAGTGAAAGTGTCATGCTCAAATGTGATATTTGCTCCTTTGACTTTTTCTGGGTGAATTTCTGGAACAATTTGCTTCCCATCTGGAGATTTTTCATCTTTATATGTTTCATCCAGTTTGAGTCTGTCAGTTAGAGCATCTGTAGTTACGGTTGATGCTGAAACTTTAAAGGTCAAAGGTCTGTTTGATGTATTGTGAAGCTTAATTGTAAAATATTTTTTATCTCCTTTTATTTCTTTAAGAGAAATAGAACCATAAGAGTTTACCAAGCCTTTAGAATCCGTGTTTTTAAAAGTCGCTACAACTTCATTTCTCAATGCATTGGCAACATTAATTAGCCCTGCCCCCTGTTGTCTAGGTGATGCAAAGTATTGACTTTTTTCTTTCCAAGACGTTGCATCCATCATAGGACGTGCAGTATTTTGTAGGGCTATTTTTGTAAGACTTGTAAGATCTATTTTGTCATCTCCCTTAAGATTTTTCAATACAGGTCTTTCAAGCATTTCCTTTAACTTTGGTCTAATCAAAACAGTAGAAGCTGCTACAACTGGAGTTGCCATACTAGTTCCTGACATATAGCCATAAGTTGATTTCCCATTAATGACATTAAGAGTGGATTTAATGTTTTTACCAGGTGCTGAAACATCAGGTTTTAAAAGTAAATCTGTTCTTGGCCCCCAAGATGTAGACCCTGCTGGGACTATAATATCTTCTTTATACAGTTCTTTGTCGGTGTCAGGTGCAAACTTAAAGTCAATCTCTTTTTCGTCACCTACATTCGGTTTATTAGAATTATAGCTTGCCATATCAATTGGATAGTATTGCTCCAATTTATCTTTAAAATCTTCTTTATTATTTCTTTTGACTTTAGTTTTTTTATCAGGATTAATCATATTCCATAGCTTTACACCATCATCTCCTGAAATTGAGAAAACTTGACTAGTAGTTCCTTCATCCTCCTCATATCCCATAGCTGGGAGCTCTGTCCAATTATCTCTATTGTAGTAATTTACAGTATTTACAACCATAATGGCACGTGCGCCCTTATCCGTTGCTCGTTTAAAAGCATTTTTTAAATCCTTGGTATAAATTCGATCCATTACTGCAATTTTGCCCTTAAGATCCAAACCTATCAAATCTTGGTCTTGACCTTTGCCTATATATACAAATTTCAATTTACTAGGAGCTTTTGAACCATCTTCGTTTGTTATGATTTTATTCTTATCGAAAAAGGCCCCTATATTTCTGTATTTAAAACTTTCTCCTCCAATCTTAACTTTGTCAAACTCAACTGTTTGATTTTTAGCAGAAGCAACTGCTATCGCATCTTCATGTGCTGCAGTTCGTGTTACATTTCCAGTGTCGGTCATTTTCAGATTATTATTTGCCACTAAATCCCATGAAGAACTTGAAGCAGAAGTTGCATAGTTACCCGTAGCTACAACCATTGGAATGCCTGCTTTTCTTAATGCTCTAATAGCTTGCCAATATTTCTCACCTACAAGACCTGTTCCTGTAAAGCCAGATGATACCGAAACAACATCAACATTGTGTTTGATTGAATCTTCAATAGCATGAAACATTGTTTCATCCCCTGCGAAGCCAGATCCTGCGTCAGAGTACATTTTATAAGAGAAGATCTGTGCATTAGGAGCAATTCCATCTATGCCGTTAAAGTTTTTGATATCTTTTTCAGTATCATTTCCTGCAAGAATCCCAGCAATATGCATCCCATGTGGATCAAAATAATCGCTTCCATCATCAGCTTTTTCTACAGTAATTTTACCACCATTATAATAATTGAAAGCATGAGGAATTTTATCACTCAACCAGAAATTTTTATCAGTACCCTTTAAGTCTTCTTTTTTAAATCTCATTGAGTCTTTGGCATCATCATCGATTCTCATAGCCTTATGCCTATAATCTGTCCCCGTATCGATGTTTGAAATAACCATACCCCGACCATCAAAGTTTTTCCCAAATGGTGCATTGATAGATTTTAGGTAATCGATTGCCTCTTCAACTCCAATTTCTTTTCTAGCATGATTCATCATAGGTTGGACTTTTTGTGACCTTTCAACCGATGAAATACCTTCTATTAGTTTAATTTTGTCCAGAGTATCTTTGGTTGTTTCAATAGCACTACCGTTAAAAATTCTATCATAAGTATATAAAACTTTTGTATTCTTAAGATTTGATAGTTCCTTGATTGCTTTTTCTCCAGATTCTTTATCTTTAAATTCAGCAATATAGACAAGTCTATCTTCTTTTTTGGGATTTTCTGTGTCTTTACTTGCAGACGAGTCTGCATTATCTCCTTTGTATTGATTGGAATCTTCTTTTTTGATTGTTGCTTTTTCATTGTTAGTTTTATTGTCTATCACAGATTCTTTACTAACAACTTCTTTTTCCTCAATAGCTGTTGTTTTCTTCTCTTCAGTATCCTTTGAAGTTTCTATAGCATTATGAATATCTTCATGTTTTTCTTTGTTTTCTTTTTGTTTATCTACTACTTTTTCTTTATCAGAGATACTTAAAGCATCTTCAGAACTAGATGTATCTGCTAAGACTACCTCATTAGGGACATATGCTGCTAAAATAACTGCAGCTGTGGTTAATGACAATACTGTACTTTTTTTCATTTTAATTCCTTACATATTTATTTAACTTCCAATAGATAGAAAACTTTAACTTTGCTAGCCTTTGTTATAAAAAGTTTTACTAAGTATTATCTAGGAAATAGAGTAGTACATTTATATATAATTGTTAGCTCTCTGAAAAATAGTATATCAATTAAAAAAATTTAAGTCAAGAAAAATTAAGTGGTGTTAATTTTATTTTTAATATGTGTTAAAAAAGATATAAAAATTTCGTACTTAACTGAGATACATTATAAGCACATTCACACCATCAAAAATAGTAGCAATCAAGTTGAAGCACTACCAGAGTTACAAAAACAGACATAATTGATGCAATAACAATGTTGTGTAACAACATAAATAACCGATAAGAACTAGGCTTAACGGTTATTATATACTTATCTAATTTTTTTCAAATCTTCAGTCATATGTTCACCTGTGACCTAGACTTTACGACTCTCTTGCTCTAGCGACTGAGCTAAATCGGCGATTTCAATTATAGTATAGAAGTCAAGAAATTTTCATCTCTATTAAAAAAAGCCTGTCCTGAGACAAGGCTTTGATATTCTATTATTTACGAACCTGCACTTTCGTAGGCGTCCAAGCCCATATCCCAGAGTTTAAGAGAAATGACAAAGAAAAGAAGGGAAATCAACATCAAACCTCCTATGTTAAAGACTACATCCTTGTCCTGCAAGAAATAGCTAGCAGGATAATAGGCCGTAAAGGCAAATGGCACGATAAAGCTAATCAACCATCGAAGGAGAGAATTGTAAATAGAAATCGGGTACTTAGCAAAATCATTAAACATATAGAAAATGTAAATCATGGCACCTGACTGCTTAGTCCAAAAAGCAATACTGGCTGTCGCGATCTTCAAGGAAGTATAAATCAAGGTCGCAAATGGTATGCAGACTAGGAAAAGTAAAAATTTTGGAAAGCTCCAGGCAATACTAGTCACTGTTGTTCCCAGTAGGATACCACCGACCAAGAGCTCACCCAAGGCATCAATCTGAAAGATCTCAACCAAGATGTGAAAGAGAGGATTGATAGGACGAGTCAGATACTTGTCAAACTCTCCCTTTCTCACCAAGCGTTGTCCCAATGCCCAGAGATTATCAAAAAAGAGATGGTCCAGTCCCTTTGGAATTAAGGAAAATCCATAGATAAAGGCAATTTCTTGAAAAGTCCAGCCTTCTAGGGATGGGATGTGTTGAAAGATGACATTGAGAAACAAGAGATTCAAGCCTTGAGTCAGAAATACTCCCAGTACTCCAACCACAAAATCCACCTTGTATTCCATGATTTGCTTGATGTATTGTCTGATAAAAATCAGATGCATACGCTGATATTTTTTCATACTAACCTCCTTGAATGGTGATAAAGGACTGGAATCGTTTCCAAATCAACTGAGACAAGCCCACCATCACTAAGAGCCAGAAAAACTGGAGCAAAAGCGCCTGAAGAATCTGACTGGCATCGTATTTCCCAACAATGATCATAACCGGAGTGTAGATCAAGGATGAAAAAGGCAAGAAGGACAGAATATCTGAAACCACTTCGGGAAAGAAAGCCAAGGGAATCAAACTTCCAGACATAAAGGCCACTATGGAAGTCTTGAGTAGATTGGAACCCCAAAGATTTTTAAACACAAAGGCTGAAAAACCAAAACAAATATTAAAGAAAAAGTTAATCAGATAGGCCAATGTTAAGCTAAAAAGATAAAGGACAGTTAATGCTAGCACTTCTGCAATCCCTTGCCCAGATAAGATTTTCATCAAAACAATGACACTTAAAAATGGAAGACCAACACTAATAAAAATCAACCACTTGGAACCAAGTTCTGTGAAAAGATAAGAAGCTGCAAAATGCACTGGTCGCAACAAGCGCATGATGATGGAACCCTCCTTGACTTCCTCCCCAATCATAAAGGAGCTATCAGACCTGGTCAACAGATTGGTCACAAAACTCATAATGATGTAGAGTGTGATATCTGCCATACTAAAGCCCTGAATCAAAGACTCTTGCGAGGAATCAAAGACAGCCTTCCAGAGATAAAGGCCACAAAAGCACCCATGACATCGCCGATTCGATAGAGAATAAAGTTGACTCGATAGGTGATCAATTCCTGAACACCTGCATTTATAAAGGGTTTATAACGTCTCCACAATTTGACCATCTTAGAGCTCCTTTCGATAGAAGCGGCGGATAATGTCCTCGATATCCGTATCCATCATCTTCAAGTCGCGGATTTCAAAATCAGACAGGGTTTGCTTAATAATATCAGCTGATTGGTAGCGAGAACTATCGAATTCAATGTTGAGACTATTTCCTTGTCTATCAATTGTCATATCCGAAAAGCCTTCATAGTGAGAAAGGAGATGACTTTGACCTGGTACCAGTTCAAAGGAGAGAGTCTTCATCTTGCCAAAGGTTTCCTTGAGCTGGCTCACCGTTCCATCAAAAATTTCCTGCCCCTTGTCAATCATGAAAATCCGATCACAGAGTTGCTCAATATCACTCAGATCATGAGTGGTCAAGAGAATAGTAGTTTCTTCCTCCTGATTGATTTGCGTAATAGCTCGACGAATGTTATCCTTGACCGAAACATCCAAACCAATGGTCGGCTCATCTAAAAATAGAACCTTGGGATTGTGAAGCAAGGAAGCTGCAATGTCCGCCCGCATCCGTTGTCCCAGTGAAAGAGTTCTCACGGGATCCTTGATAAAGTCCTTCAAATCCAAGACTTCATTCAAAAAGTCCATACGCTTATGGAAGAGCGAATCTGGCACATCGTAAATCTCTTTTAAGACCGTGTAGGTCTCTTGCAGTGCCAAATCCCACCATAGCTGGGTACGTTGTCCAAAAACAACCCCAATATCCTTGACATAATCTTGGCGATTATCCTGCGGAATCTTGCCGTTAATCCGACAAAATCCAGATGTTGGTTTCAAAATCCCAGTCAGCATTTTAATGGTTGTCGACTTCCCAGCACCATTTGCCCCAATAAAACCTAAAATCTGCCCCTTTGGTACCTCAAAAGTCAAATTCTTGACCGCTTCAAAGGTCTGCTTTTCAGGATGAATAAAAGAGCGTAAAGCCCCCTTCAAACCCGGTTCCTTAACAGTCTTCACAAAATTTTTCTGAAGATGTTCCACTTCTATCATTGCCATATCTATCTCCCTATGGTAAGGAATAGCAACATTGTATTTTTGACTACAAATATTCTAAATCCTTACTTTCTACACCTTCTACATTTTATTACTACAAAAAGCTTTATACCAACCTATTATAATCCAATAAAAATTAGAATGCAAGCGTTTGCCTAAAGTTTATGAAATTAAAAATTTTTCTCTTAAAATAATACTTTTATTCAAAAATTCTGGTTTAATTGTTCCCTTAAAACACCAAAAAACCCACCCTCATGGGCAGGCTGGTATTAAAAATGATTTCATCTCAAATATTCAATTTAATCAACACATTCCCCATTTTCATTAACTCTATACCCGTCTATGGTAGTATTAACTGCGAGTTCTCCTGAAGAATATGAATAATACCATGTTTCGCCAACTTGGTACCAACCTGTTACCATTGATCCGTCTTCATTTAAATAATACCATTTCCCTGAATCTTGAATCCAACCTGTCGCCATAGCGCCATTATCTTTCAAGTAATACCAGACATCATTATATTGAACCAACCTGTTACCAGAGCTCCATCTTCACTTAGATAGTACCAATGTTCATTATCTTGAATCCAACCCCTTGCTAAAGAACCGCTATTATTTAGATAGTACCAAGCACCATCATTTTGTGTCCATCCTGATTCCGATGAGTCTTGAACATCATTTATTACTTGAACTGCCTCAATAATTTCCTTCAATTCAACTCGTTTTCTATCTTTTATGACAGATTTAACTTTTTCCTCAACAAACTCTTTTGCATAAGTTCGACTATTTTCTTTCTGCTGGAACATGTCCTTCAGTAAACTTTCCAATTGTTCATTAAAGACATCTTCTTGAATTTTATTAAATTCTTTCTGAGATAGCGAAATAACCATTACAATATCAATAAACTCTTCTTTTAATTGAGCAAACATTTCCACACGATCATCTTCTATGAATTGATCCGCAATTGCTTTTGCTCCTATTCCTCCTGCAATTCCTCCTATAATCGCACCTGCAAATGCTCCTATTGGTCCAGCAATTGCACCACCAACTGCACCTGCACCAGCTCCTGCCATCATACCGCCCCCAGCAACTGCTGCATTTTTTAATAACTGCTGGGAAGAAATTCTTCCAACAAGAGTTTCAAAAATATCTGGACCCATAATAATAGCGAACGATATCACTGGCGCAGCTCGTCTTGCAACCACTTCAGCTGTAATTTTTTTTCCAAAATAATCATTAATTTGTTTTGTAAATATTTTTGCGAATTGTTGTGACGCAACATAGATACTAGTTCCCATAGCTAGGGTTCGTAATCCTGCTTTACCAGCCATTAGAGCCGCATCTTTGGTTTCTGCACCAGACCATTTAGCCTGAGAAAAGACAATAACAAAGCTTATACCTACACCTGGTAATGAATTAATAGCTCCATCAATTGCATCAAATTTAATAGAGGTCAAATTACCTCCTTTAGCTATCAATTTTGCTTCATTATAGGTAATATGACCTTTTCTGATGATATTTTTTGCCTCAGCTGGATTATTAACTCCTTCAACTTTACCTTGTCTAATTTTTTCTTCAAATAACTCTACTGCTTATCATATTGATCTTTAGGAACTTCCAATTTCATTCCATTATACTTATACATCCCTCCATCGTTTTTAGATTCAAAAGCTGCATTTACAGTACCTCTAGCATTGTTATAGTACTTAGTTTGAATTTTTTGATTTCCAACCATTCTATCCGCACCATTTTTTGCATTATCTTGACCTGTTTGTCTTACATGGTGGAATGGATATTTAATCTTATCCATTAGATTATTTGCATACTCAGCTGCATGTCCATGCCCTGAAGGAGCACTAATCATTGCATTTATTTGAGCTTTATGCAATCTATCACCTACACTTAATAAAATCCAAGAAACAACTCCTATTTCAGTTCCTCTTCTAAAGGTAGCTGAGTTAATATTTTTTTTACCAATTTTTAATAACTGTGTGTTTAAATTTTCAACTTGTACATCATTTGTATAACCAGAAGTAATCAATTCATTCAATTCTCTAACAACATAGTTCAAACTATTCGAGACATTCAAACGCTTAATAATCCCATATGGATAGTAAAATACTAACTGATCATTGTCATCTACCTCTACTTTCCATAAATTGGAAAATGGAAAAAATTGTACATTACACCTTTCTTGATCCTTGATTTGCATTTTTTCAAAAATTCCATACTGGGTCAAGAGTAAACCATATTCTTTGAAATCTTCTTCCTTTAAACTTCTAACCGGAGAATAGCCAAAATATTCAAATTCAGTATTAGAGAATTCGTTATAAAATTCTTTTTCTGACTCAATAAACCACTTAGCCCGACCATAAGGTACTGACTCACCATAATAATCAAATCCATTCTGTGCAATAGACCTAAAAGCTCGTCTAACACTAGCCTCACTGTGAGTATGAACCTCTTTAATTTTTCTTTTCCATAAAAAATACTGAAAAAAACTTACGATATTATCTTTCATCTCTAACCTAAACTCCAATAATTCTAATATACTAAAAACTAGCTAGTAACTTTATCAAGTTTTAAAAAAATATAGTACAACACATTAAAAAGCCGATTTTTTTTAAAAAACTTGATATTTACCTTTTAAGCTAAATTAATTATATCAAAGGCATAATACAAAGTCTATATCATATATTTTATTTTTTTCCCACACCAAAAAAACCCACCCAATGGGTAGGTT
>BNJS01001611.1_pt1 | contig 95033 bp, 120 predicted proteins | sample 8540461 | NCBI WGS metagenome assembly BNJS01 (sample SAMD00202454, study PRJDB9452) | human saliva metagenome | isolation source: human saliva | place: Japan | reverse complement strand
AAAAAAATGTAAATTTTTTTGCTATTTGCTTACAAACACACCAACATGACGAGAAAAAATCATTTTAAAACGGTAATTCCATCAAATCCCCAGAGAGCCAACGCTTGTTCTAATTGGTGTTTATTCTCTACATCTTGCGTACAAAAAACCTGATTTTTCACCTCTAATTTTGACCGCACTTCTAATTTATCAAGTAAGAACTGCAACCGCTTGGCAATAGCAAATCCTGGATCCATAAAATTCTTCACTTGAGGTAAGCAAATTTGAATTTCATCTTTAATTAAAGGGAAATGCGTACAACCTAAACAAATCGTATCTAAATTCTCTATTGAGGCCCAAGGACTTAACTCGTTTTTCAATGCAATTAAATCAACCGATTTTCCTTGGATTTTATGCTCTGCGATTTCAACCAATTTAGTTGAGCCTAATCGTTCAACTATACAATGGGCGGCAAACTGATGAATAAGATCATTAACATAAGAGCGTTTAACCGTGCCCTTTGTCGCCAACAGTCCAATATGTTTCGTTTGTGAGATTTCTGCTGCAGGCTTAATGGCTGGCACGGTGCCTACAATCGGAATAGAAAATTGTTCACGTAAAGGCGGTAACACTACCGTACTCGCGGTATTACAAGCAATCACAATGGCATCAAGTGGATAATCCTGATTAATTTTTTTACAAATATCCAATGTTCGCTGAATAATTGTTTCTTCTGATTTTTCTGAATAAGGAAAACCTGCATTGTCAAAGCAATACAAATAATGGTTATCAGGCATCAGCTTTTTCGCTTCGCGATAAACGCTTAAGCCCCCCATTCCAGAATCAAAGAAAAGTACCGTTGATTTATTCATTTATATAAAACTCTTTCAAAAATAACCGCACTTTAGGCATTCGAATAAATTTCTCGATTATTTAGCCAACGGCGGATTAAACTTTCTGCCACATCCGGATATTTTACGATTAATGCCTTAGCATAATGTTGAACTGTTGGGATCATTTTACGATCGCGCATTAAATTCGCCACTTTAAATTCGGCAATTCCTGTCTGTTTAGTGCCCAATACTTCACCTGGGCCACGAATTTCTAAATCTTTCTCTGAAATCACAAAGCCATCTTGGCTATCACGCAATACCTGTAAACGTTTTTGCGACACTTTACCCAACGGCGGTTTATACATTAAGACACAAAAAGACGCCGTACTGCCACGCCCTACTCGTCCACGTAACTGATGGAGTTGTGATAAGCCCAAACGCTCTGCATTTTCAATGATCATAAGACTAGCATTCGGCACATCCACGCCCACTTCAATCACGGTTGTAGCCACAAGCAAATCAAGTTCTGCATTTTTAAAGGCAGCCATAATATCTTGTTTTTCTTGCGGTTTCATTCGTCCATGTACAAGACCAATTTTAAGCATCGGCAACGCTTTTGTTAAATCTTCCCAAATTGCCTCGGCTGCTTGCGCTTCTAATACTTCAGACTCATCAATCAACGTACAAACCCAATAAGCCTGACGTTTTTCATTAATACAGGCATTTTTGACTCGAGCAACAATTTCATCTCGACGCTCTTCAGAAATAACCACTGTCGTAATCGGCGTTCGACCTGGTGGCAATTCGTCAATAATCGATGTATCAAGATCAGCATAAACCGTCATCGCTAATGTTCTTGGGATTGGTGTTGCTGTCATAATCAGTTGATGGGGATAAAATCCTGCTTTTTCGCCTTTTTCTCGCAACATTAGACGTTGATGCACACCAAAACGATGCTGTTCGTCAATAATCACCAAGGCTAAATCCGCAAATTCCACTTCCTCTTGGAACAAAGCATGCGTGCCTACCACCATTTGTACCGCACCAGATTTAATCTTTTCCAATTCGGCTTGACGAGCTTTCCCTTTCACCTTACCTGCTAACCAGCCAACTTCAATACCAAAAGGTTCTAACCAACGGCGGAAATTATTCGCATGCTGTTCAGCTAAAATTTCCGTTGGTGCCATTAAAGCCACTTGTTTGCCATTATCAATCGCTAATAAGGCAGCGAAGGCTGCCACTAATGTTTTCCCTGAGCCTACATCCCCTTGAACAAGTCGCATCATTGGATAATCTTTCGCTAAATCCTGTTCAATATCCGCCACGACTCTATTTTGGGCATTCGTTGGTTGAAAAGGCAAAGATGCAAGAAAACGTTGCTTCAAATCGGTTTGATAATGCAATGGCAACGCTAAAAACTGCTGCGTACCCAACCGTACTTTTTGCATCGCAAGATTATGTGCAAGAAGCTCTTCAAAGATAAGTCGTTGCTGTGCGGGATGTTGTCCTTTCTCCAAAATATCTAATGAGATATCTGGCGGTGGACGATGCAAAAATCGAATAGCATCCTTTAGGCTAAAAGGATGTGGATTAAATTCATTAGGTAAAATTTCCGTTAATTGGATTTTATCGAGTAAAGCCAAAGCTTGATCGGTTAGCTTACGTAATGAATTTTGTTTTAAACCTTCCGTTGTGGAATAAATAGGCGTAAGTGTTTCCTCTAAAACCAATGGCGCATTATCCCGAATGATTTGATATTCAGGATGATGAATTTCCGCCATAAAGCGTCCACGTTTAATTTCGCCAAACGCTTTGACGCGCGTACCAATCTGAAAACTGTTTTTCATCCCCGCATTAAAATTGAAGAAACGGAGCATAATCTTGCTCGTTCCATCAGAAAGACTGACGGTTAAAATAGGACGGCGCCCAAAGGCAACTTCACAGGTTTGGACAACTCCTTCAATGGTGGCATATTGTTCAGGACGAAGATCGGCAATAGGTGTAATCCTCGTGCGATCTTCATAACGGATAGGTAAATGAAAAAGCAAGTCTTGGAGACTATGAATTCCAATACGGCTTAATTTATCGGAAATTGCCGCACCTACACCGGATAAAGTGGTTAGAGGAACGGCATCGAGAAATTGTGTGCTCATTATGCTTCATTAATATTGCGCTTCAAACGAATCACACTGGTAATTTGTTTGATTTTTCGCATAATATTTTCTAAATGATAGATATCTCTCGCGCCAACTTGGATAATGACTAATAGCAAATTATTCTCTAATTCTTCAGTCCAAATACTTTGAATATTACTTTCACAAGTCGCGACTGCTGTCATGAGGCTACCTAATACATTTTGTTCATTAAGCATTTCGATGTGTAATTCAGCATCAAAATTGACCTCACTTTCAGCCTCTTCCCATTTTGCCGCGGTGAAATCTTTGGCATTGCTTGACGTTAAATTAGAACAAGCTTGATGATGTACAACCACACCTTTCTTCGCAGTACTTAATGCCACGATCGGATCACCCGGAATTGGATGACAACATTGAGCGAAAGACGCTTTCATTTCGCCATCTCGGCTTAATGTTAGTGTGCTTTGCGTATTTTCAGAAACACCATCCACATTAATTTCAATAGCTTCATCCATTAATTGGTGAGCAATAACGCTAGACATTTGATTGCCCACACCGATTTCCATAAAAAGCTCATTAAGACTTGAGAGATTCAATTCATTCAGTACTGCTTGGATTTTCTCTTCAGAAACCTCAGAGAGATAATGTGGTTTCAGGGCCATTTCTAGCTGTTTTTTACCCGTTTGAACGGCATCATCTGCACGCAATAATTTTAAGAAATGACGAATACGAGTTCTTGCGCGAGCGGTCACCACAAAGTTTAGCCAACTAACACTTGGATGAGTATTTTCACTGGTTACAATCTCAACGGTTTGACCAGACTCTAAAGCTTGTGATAACGGATAAGGTTTATGCTCTACTACTGCTGCAACACAATGATTTCCCACATCAGAATGCACTGCATAAGCAAAATCGACAGCTGTTGCACCCATTGGTAATTCAACGATACGACCTTTCGGCGTAAAGACATAGATTTCTTTCGGGAAAAACTCAGATTTTACGTTCTCAATAAACTCAAAGGAGTTACCCACGTTTTGTTGAATATCTACCAGGCTTTGTAACCAACGTTGTGCGCGTACTTGAGCTGTGGTGCTATCGTTTTTACCACCTTCTTTATACACCCAATGAGCGGTAACGCCCATTTCAGCAACCTGTTCCATTTCTTCAGTCTGAAGATGAACTTCCACGGGCACACCATGAGGACCTATCATCGAGGTTTGTAGTGCTTGGTAGCCATTTGCACGTGGCACAGCAATATAATCTTTCACTTTACCAGGGCGAGGCTTATACAAACTATGCATTTGCCCCAACCCGCGATAGCAATCATCCACCGAATTCACAATAACGCGGAAAGCATAAATATCCATAATGGAATGGAATTTCTGATCTTTCGTGCGCATTTTTTGGTAAATTTTATAGAGATGTTTTTCACGTCCCCAAATACGATTTGTAATGCCTACATTATCAAGACGTTGTGAAATATCATTAGAAATACGTTGAATCAATTCTTGACGAGAACCACGCGCTTGTTCGACGAGCTTTTTAAGTACTTCATAACGGCGAGGATGCATTGCTTCAAAAGATAAATCTTCTAATTCATTCTTGATATGCTCGATACCTAAACGGTGGGCTAATGGACAGTAAATCTCTAGGGTTTCTTTTTGCGATACGACGACGTTTATCCGGACGCAATGAACCCAATGTTCGCATATTATGGGTACGGTCAGCCAGTTTGATTAAGACGACGCGAATATCTCGAGTCATCGCTAAAATCATTTTGCGGAAGTTTTCAACCTGTGCTTCTTGGCGGGTACGGAATTTCAATTTATCTAGTTTCGATACACCATCAACAATTTCGGCTACGCTAGCACCAAATTCATCTTTTAATTGGGATTCGGTATAAGGAGTATCTTCGATAACATCATGCAATAACGCAGCCATGATTGCTTCATGGTCTAAATGCATTTCTGCAATGATTGAGGCTACCGCAACAGGGTGAGTAATGTAAGGTTCGCCGCTTGAGCGAAATTGTCCTTCGTGAGCATCTCGCGCAATGACGAATGCACGTTTGATTAATTCAATTTTATCGGCGGGCAAATACCCCTGAATAATTCGATCTAAATCTGCAAACAATTCCAAAGGACACCTGACTTTTTGTAGAGAGAAAGACTAGGCGATCAAAATAGCTTTAATTTTGACCGCTCTTTAATGAGATTATTCTGCGATTAACGCTACAGCCACTTCTTCATTACGTTGAGAAGCTGCCGCATCTAAATACTCTTTTGCATCCATGATTTCTTGGTTGATTAAACCTTTTTCGATTTCACGTAATGCGATTACAGTTGGTTTATCGTTATCTTCCGGCACTAACGGCTCACTTTGATGTAACTCTAATTGTCTCGCACGACGAGCGGCGGTTAAAATTAAATCAAAACGGTTACCAATTTTTTCTACTGCATCTTGCACAGTCACTCGAGCCATATTTTACTCCAATGTTAAAAATAATGTCTATAAAAGGAGAATATTGTACTCAATTCAAGCTTATTTTGCTAGTAGCTGATGAATTAAGTCCGCATTTTCTGTTTGTTGATAAGCTTTGGTCAAGCGTTCTGCCTGCAAAATGCTTTGTAAATCTGCCAATGCCTGTTCAAAATTATCATTCACAATAACGTAATCATATTCATCATAATGCGAAATTTCGCTGATTGCTTTTGACATTCGCTCAGCAATGACCTCTTTGCTATCCTGTCCGCGTCCAACCAAGCGACGCTCCAATTCTGGCAATGATGGAGGCAAAATAAAAATGCTTTTTACAGAAGGTACTTTTTGACGAATTTGCTGCGCACCTTGCCAGTCAATATCTAAAAACACATCAATGCCTTTTGCTAAGTTTTCTTCAATTGCTGGCAATGAAGTGCCGTAATAATTACCGCCAAACACTTTTGCATATTCTAAAAAGTGGCCTTTCAATTAAGGTTTCAAATTCTTCTACTGAAACAAAATAATAATGCACACCATGACTTTCGCCTGGTCGAGGTGAACGCGTTGTGTGTGAAATAGACACCATTTTTTTCGTGCCTTGATTTTTTTCTAATAACGCGGAAATTAATGATGACTTGCCCGCCCCACTCGGTGCAGAAAGAATATATAAATTACCTTGAGACATAATTGAAACCTCTTATTGTTGTTTGTTTTTATTATACAAAAAGAAAATGAAAAGTGCGGTCAAATTTTCATTTGTTTTACCAAATTGTTAAAAAGTGATCGAGATCACAAAAAAGTGGTATATACCCTTTTTTTTATCAAAATGCCCATGCTATAATCCATGAGAACTCGTTAGAGCAACGATTTTGTTTAACTTAAAAAAATAGAAGGTGAAAATCTTATGGCTATTAAAATTGGTATCAACGGTTTCGGCCGTATCGGTCGTATCGTATTCCGTGCAGCACAACATCGCGATGACATCGAAGTTGTAGGTATCAACGACTTAATCGACGTTGAATACATGGCTTACATGTTGAAATACGATTCAACTCACGGTCGTTTTGACGGTACTGTTGAAGTTAAAGACGGTAACTTAGTAGTAAACGGTAAAACTATCCGTGTTACTTCTGAACGTGATCCTGCAAACCTTAACTGGGGTGCGATCGGCGTTGATGTTGCAGTTGAAGCAACAGGTTTATTCTTAACTGATGAAACAGCACGCAAACACATCACTGCTGGTGCGAAAAAAGTCGTATTAACAGGTCCTTCTAAAGATAGCACACCAATGTTCGTACGCGGTGTAAACTTCGGTGCATACGCTGGTCAAGACATCGTGTCTAACGCTTCTTGTACTACAAACTGTTTAGCACCTTTAGCACGTGTTGTTCACGAAACTTTCGGTATCAAAGATGGTTTAATGACTACAGTTCACGCAACCACAGCAACTCAAAAAACTGTTGATGGTCCATCAGCTAAAGACTGGCGCGGTGGTCGTGGTGCGGCACAAAACATCATCCCTTCATCTACCGGTGCAGCGAAAGCTGTGGGTAAAGTATTACCAGCATTAAACGGTAAATTAACTGGTATGGCGTTCCGTGTTCCAACTCCAAACGTTTCTGTAGTTGACTTAACTGTAAACTTAGAAAAACCAGCAACTTACGAACAAATCAAACAAGCAATCAAAGATGCAGCTGAAGGTAAAACTTTCAACGGCGAATTAAAAGGCGTTTTAGGTTACACTGAAGATGCAGTAGTTTCTACAGACTTCAACGGTTGTGCTTTAACTTCTGTATTTGATGCTGATGCGGGTATCGCATTAACTGATTCTTTCGTTAAATTAGTATCTTGGTACGATAACGAAACTGGTTACTCAAACAAAGTATTAGACTTAGTTGCACACGTTTACAACTACAAAGGCTAATCAAAATACCTAAAAAATTAACCGCTCTTTTAGAGCGGTTTTTTTATTTCCAATCCATTTCACTTAATCAATATTTTTTTAAATTCTTTATTTCTCATCCGGAGATAAAAAAATAGAAAAAAATAAATATGTCTATTATTTATTCTATATTCACAAAAATAACAACATTTCACTAGATTTTTAAATTTATTTCGTTTATATTAGCGTACAGTTGTTCGCTCAAATAAAGGCTTATATGAATTTAGAACGTCATTTCGTCAATCGAATTCGCCAACAGGCAAAAACTCGTCAAAATGCAACCGCACTTCGCCATAAAATTAATGGCTTATGGAAAGATATTTCATGGAACGCATTTCAACAACAGCTTGATCAGCTTTCATTAGCTTTTCTTGCTTGCAATATTCAAGTACAAGATAAAATTGCGATTTTTGCACACAATATGTCACGTTGGACAATCGCAGATATTGCAGCACTTCAAGTCCGTGCCATCACCGTTCCAATTTATGCAACGAATACGGCACAACAAGCTGAATTTATTTTAAATCATGCCGATGTCAAAATTCTGTTTGTCGGTGACCAAGAACAATATGATCAAGCCTTAGAAATTGCGCATCAATGTCCACAATTACAAAAAATTGTGGCCATGAAAGAACAAATTCAACTGACCGAAAATACTCTTTCTTGCCATTGGGAAGATTTAATTAAATTAGGCACAGCCGAATTTCAAGCTGAATTTGAAACTCGCTTAGCAAGTAAGACAATGGATGATTTATTCACTATCATCTACACCTCAGGCACAACGGGTGAACCGAAAGGCGTAATGCTTGATTACAGTAACTTGGCACATCAACTTGAAGCCCATGATATTGCATTAGATGTTAATCAAGATGAGGTTTCACTTTCTTTTTTACCATTTAGCCACATTTTTGAGCGAGCTTGGGTTGCCTATGTGTTACATCGCGGAGCAATCCTTTGCTATCTCGAAGACACCAATCAAGTACGTGAAGCATTAACGGAAGTACGCCCAACCTTTATGTGTGCAGTACCGCGTTTCTATGAAAAAATTTATTCTGCCGTGCTTGATAAAGTCCAAAAAGCGCCTTTTATTCGTCAGATAATTTTCCACTGGGCGATTGCGGTGGGGCAAAAACGTTTTGATCTTCTCTCTCAAAATAAAAACGTCCCGTTCTTCTTGCAAAAACGCTATGCGCTTGCCGATAAGCTGGTACTTTCTAAACTGCGTTCATTGTTAGGCGGACGAATTAAAATGATGCCTTGCGGTGGCGCAAAATTAGAACCAACTATTGGCCTTTTCTTCCATAGCATTGGGATTAATATCAAACTCGGTTATGGTATGACAGAAACCACAGCTACCGTCTCTTGCTGGGATGATCATCATTTTAATCCGAATTCTATTGGTAAATTAATGCCAAACGCAGAAGTTAAAATTGGTGAAAATAATGAGATTCTGGTGCGTGGTGGCATGGTAATGAAAGGCTACTATAAAAAACCTGAAGAAACGGCTCAAGCCTTCACTGAAGATGGTTTCTTGAAAACGGGAGATGCCGGTGAGTTTGATGCTGAAGGTAATTTATTTATTACCGACCGCATTAAAGAATTGATGAAAACCTCTAACGGTAAATACATTGCACCACAATACATCGAAGGTAAAATTGGCAAAGATAAATTTATCGAACAAATTGCGATTATTGCCGATGCAAAAAAATATGTTTCAGCGTTGATCGTACCTTGTTTTGATAGCGTAGAAGAATATGCGAAAAAACTGAATATTAAGTATCAAGATCGCATGGAATTACTCAAACACTCTGACATTATCAAAATGTTTGAACAACGTATCGAAAGTCTTCAAAAAGAACTGGCGCACTTCGAGCAAGTGAAGAAATTTACGCTACTCTCTCAGGCATTTAGCGTCAAACTTGGTGAAATCACCCCTACGCTCAAATTACGCCGAAAAGTAATTATGGAACGTTATCATCATATCATTGATTCGATGTATTCCAATAATAAAGAGAACAAGGAAAATAAAGAATAAAAAAAGTGCGGTGAATTTCACCGCACTTTTTATTTTAACGAAAATGACTTATTCGACTTCTACCACCACACCTTCTTGGTGAGGTTTTAATACACCGACTTCGCTAAGCTCAATGCCCTCTTTTTTCGCAATCTCTAAGACTTCCGCTTCACTTTCAGGTTTAACCGCAATCAACAAGCCACCTGAGGTTTGAGGATCGCAAAGTACCGCCTTTTGATAATCCGTAAGAGGACCAATTTTATGACCATAGCTTTCAAAGTTACGGTTGGTTCCACCTGGTACACAACCTTCAGCAATATAATCCGCTACGCCATCTAATAATTTGATTTTATCAAAATACACAACCGCATTAAGATTTGAGCCTTCACAGATTTCAGCTAAATGTCCTAATAAACCAAAGCCAGTGACATCCGTCATGGCGGTTACACCATCAACTTCCGCAAATTGGCTACCAATCAGGTTCATTTGACACATGGCTGCCGTTGCTAAGCCTTGATGTTCTGGTTTTAACTTGCCTTTTTTCTCAGCAGTAGTCAGCACGCCGATACCTAATGGTTTGGTTAAATAAAGCTTACAATTTGCTTCTGCTGAGGCATTACGTTTTACACGATCCGTTGCAATAACACCCGTTACGGCTAAACCAAAAATGGGTTCTGGGGCATCAATCGAGTGACCGCCAGCAAGGGAAATCCCCGCTTGATGACAAGCAAAACGTCCACCATCAACTATTTTCTGCGCCACTTCTGCCGGTAATTTATTAATCGGAAAACCTAAAATAGCAATCGCCATAATCGGCTTTCCGCCCATTGCGAAAATATCACTAATAGCATTGGTCGCCGCAATGCGACCAAAATCAAAAGGATCGTCCACAATCGGCATGAAGAAATCCGTAGTACTGATAATTGCAGTACCATTACCAAGATCATAAACCGCTGCGTCATCCGCTGTTTCGTTCCCAACCAATAAATTAGGGTCGGTAAATTTTTCGATTTCTGTCTGTAAAATTGTCCCTAACACCTTAGGCGAAATTTTACAGCCTCAACCTGCGCCGTGGCTGTATTGTGTTAAACGAATCTCATCCGTCATGCTAAATCCTTACTAAAATCATATACCTTTTCAGCTAAAGGTGCAGTCAGAAAATCTGGCGTTTATGACGCCAACTTCTCCACTTTCGCTTGTTTAATCATATTATCGCTGACTTCCAAAATCGTAATTTTCAAGCCATCAATTTCACAAACGGTTCCTTCATCAGGAATATCTTCAAGATGCTCAAGAATCAAACCATTAAAGGTTCGAGCATCTTCCGTATCCAATTCCCAACCAAACATTTTATTTAAATCACGAAGATTCGCCGAACCTTCAATAATCATTGAACCATCAGATTGGTGCACCACTTCTTGCTCAATAGATGGCGCCATAGAAGTAGTGAAATCACCTACAATTTCTTCCAAAATATCTTCAAGTGTGACTAATCCTTTAATATCACCATACTCATCCACCACTAAACCAATACGTTCTTTTTTCGTACGGAAATTATCTAATTGTGTTTTAAGCGGGGTGCCTTCAGGAATGAAATACACTTCATCGACGGCGCGTAATAAGGTTTCTTTGCTAAATTCATTTTTTTCTAACAACAAGCGGAAAGCTTCACGCACACGTAAAATCCCTAGCACTTGCTCATCAAGGCTGCCTTTATACAGCACAATACGATTATGTGGTGCATGAGTAAGTTGACGCATAATGGCTTTCCAATCATCGTCAATATCAATCCCACCAATTTCATTACGTGGCACCATAATATCGTCCACAGTGATGGTTTCCATATCTAAAATAGAAAGCAACATTTGTGGATGTTGTTCATCCGGTGTCGCTTCGCCCGCTTCCGATACAATGCTTCTTAATTCATCGCGGCTAATCACTTGTTTTTGTAAATCGAGTTTTAAGCCGACCATTCGCATTAAGGTTTTCGTAAAAATATTCATCAACCAAACTAATGGATAGAACACTTTTAACAATAACGACAAAATGTGACTTGAAAACAAGCCCACTTTCTCTGGATGCATCGCCGCAACCGTTTTAGGGAAAATTTCAGAAAAAACGAGCATTGCAAAGGTTAATAAACCTGTTGCGATTGCTACCCCCGCATCACCATATAAACGCATACCAATCATGGTTGCAATAGCTGATGCACTGATATTCACAAGGTTATTAAAGATCAAAATGAAACTTAACAAGGTATCAGGCTTTTCAAGCAGTTTTTCTGCTTTTTGCGCGCCTTTATTGCCTTGTTCTGCCATAAAACGAAGGCGATATTTATTGAGAGAGAGTAAGCCGGTTTCTGAGCCGGAAAAATAGGCCGATAAAATTAAACAGATAATCAGTGTAATAAATAAAGTACTAAGGGGAATACTGTCCAAGAGAAAGTCCTTTTGTTCGTTAATCAACAAAAAGTGCGGTCATTTTTTACCGCACTTTTTACTTGTTCTTTGATTCTTGCTAAATCAAACGGCTACCAAAATAGCCAATCGTGAGCAGAATGATACCCGAAATTGCGTAAATAATCATCCTTTTTCCACGCCAGCCTAATCGCCAATGACCAAAACAAGCAATACCAAAACTAATCCAAGCAAGGAAAGAAAAAATCGCTTTGTGTAGATTTTCTGGGGTCACTGCTTGCAACACATGATAAGTACCAGAAATTAAAGTGAGCGTCAATAATGCTTCCCCCATCGCAAATAAACAGAAGAAATGACGTTCAACTGCCATTAATGGTGGAATTGCTGGTGAAAATTGAATTTTACGTTTTTTCAAATTGCGATCTAACCATACCAATTGGATCACATAAAGCGTTGCAATAAAACACACGGCATAGGTAAAGAGTGACAAGCCGATATGGAATAACATCAATGTATTTTGATTAAGCATTTGAATGATATGGCTTGATAAGAATGTGGCAAAGATCAGGCTAATGATCGAAAACGCATACACTATCGGTAAAACAAACCACATCGTGGAAACGAGAAACATTGAAAGTGTCGCCAATGCCGCAATAGTTACGCTCATTAAGGAAGTAATTTGCATTAGCGTAAAACTGTGCCCTGAGGCAAGATCCTCTAACAGAGGGAACGTACTGACTGCATGCAGAACAATTGCTGCAAGTGCGGTCAGAAAAAACGGAATTTTACTTTGACTCAACTTCCCTTCTGATGAATTCATCAAAAATGGGGCGATCAACAATAAACTAAGAATGTAAAAAATAATCGAAAAAAGGGCAAACCACATAATGCTTTCTCTTTACTAGGAATTATTCTTATTTTAACGGATCTTTTCTCTAGATTGCCATAATTTTATTTGAAATGATGAAAAACGCCCAAATTTCGGTATAATCACGGCAATTTTTTAAGAAAAAACAGGATTTAAAATGTTTGAGAATTTATCGGATCGCCTTTCCAAAACACTACGCAACATTAGCGGTAAAGGACGTTTAACTGAAGATAATATTAAAGAAACTCTACGCGAAGTGCGTATGGCGTTATTAGAAGCTGATGTTGCTTTGCCTGTCGTACGTGAATTTATCGCCAAAGTAAAAGAAAGCGCATTAGGTGAAGAAGTCAATAAAAGCTTAACACCTGGCCAAGAGTTCTTAAAAATCGTTCAACGTGAACTCGAAAAAGCTATGGGTGAAGCTAATGAAAGCTTAAACCTTGCAACACAGCCACCCGCAGTTATTTTAATGGCAGGTTTACAAGGTGCGGGTAAAACCACCAGCGTAGGTAAATTAGCAAAATTCTTACGCGAACGTCATAAAAAGAAAGTGCTTGTAGTTTCTGCCGACGTATATCGTCCTGCGGCGATCAAACAACTTGAAACCTTAGCGCAATCTGTTGGCGTGGACTTTTTCCCATCTGATGTTAAACAAAAACCGGTAGAGATTGCAAAAGCGGCACTTGCTGATGCAAAACTCAAATTCTACGATGTATTAATCGTGGATACTGCGGGTCGCTTACACGTTGATAGCGAGATGATGGATGAAATCAAGCAAGTTCACGCGACATTAAATCCTATTGAAACGCTTTTCACTGTTGATGCAATGACTGGTCAAGACGCGGCAAATACAGCAAAAGCCTTCAATGAAGCCTTGCCACTTACTGGGGTTATCTTAACCAAAGTGGATGGTGATGCGCGTGGTGGTGCGGCCTTATCTATTCGTCAAATTACGGGCAAACCGATTAAATTCCTTGGTGTGGGCGAAAAAACAGAAGCCCTCGAGCCATTCCATCCTGATCGCGTAGCGTCGCGTATTTTAGGTATGGGTGATGTGCTTTCCCTTATCGAAGATCTTGAACGCTCAGTGGATCGCGAAAAAGCGGAAAAATGGCACAGAAATTCAAGAAAGGCGATGATTTCACCCTAGACGATTTCCGTGAACAACTCCGTGAAATGAAAAAAATGGGCGGTATGATGTCGATGCTTGAAAAATTACCGGGTGCGAAAAACTTACCGGATCATGTCAAAAATCAAGTAGATGACAAAATGTTTATCAAAATGGAAGCCATCATTAATTCCATGACCTTAAAAGAACGTGCCAATCCAGATATTATCAAAGGATCTCGCCGTCGTCGTATTGCATTAGGTTCTGGTACACAAGTGCAAGATGTGAATAAGTTGCTGAAACAATTTGACGAAATGCAACGTATGATGAAAAAAATGCGCAAAGGCGGAATGGCGAAAATGATGCGCGGTATGCAAGGCTTAATGGGCGGAGGCGGCTTAGGTGGCCTTGGCGGTTTAGGCGGCATGTTTAAACGTTAATCCCTCTTCAAATAAAGTGCGGTCAAAAAAATCAATAGGTTTTTTTGGCCGTTTTTTTACCTCTCACCAAATAAATACTTCAAAATCCCTTTCGAGCAGGGCAATGTCTTTCGACTTGGAGATACAGAGAATGGTCAACGTTAAATTTGTCTCAATCCCTTTCGAGCAGGGCAATGTCTTTCGACGTATCTAATTCGATACGTGTAGTAGTTCTGTGTCTCAATCCCTTTCGAGCAGGGCGATGTCTTTCGACGCGTAAACTTGTTGAAAACTACGGCTTAGAAGTTGTCTCAATCCCTTTCGAGCAGGGCAATGTCTTTCGACCTATCAAGCTGCAGTAAAACGTATGAAATATACCGTCTCAATCCCTTTCGAGCAGGGCGATGTCTTTCGACCCAGTTGTGTCTAAACCGACTGATGTGAAAGCTCGTCTCAATCCCTTTCGAGCAGGGCGATGTCTTTCGACTGCATCTCTTGCATCAAATGAAATCCATGAGTTTAGGGTCTCAATCCCTTTCGAGCAGGGCGATGTCTTTCGACGCCAATAGACCAAAAACATAAATTGCATAAAGAAGTCTCAATCCCTTTCGAGCAGGGCGATGTCTTTCGACGAAGTTATTCGTAACGAGGAACGTGAGTTCCGTAGTCTCAATCCCTTTCGAGCAGGGCGATGTCTTTCGACCTTAGCTCAATCATCATTACAAGCAATTTGGAAAAAGTCTCAATCCCTTTCGAGCAGGGCGATGTCTTTCGACAGCAATTTGCATTTACAGTAGGAAAAAATGCAAATGGTCTCAATCCCTTTCGAGCAGGGCGATGTCTTTCGACTCAGTTCCATTAAACAGTGGTAACCACTTAACAATGTCTCAATCCCTTTCGAGCAGGGCGATGTCTTTCGACTTAAAATGTTAAATAACCGTAGTGCGGAATTCGTTTGTCTCAATCCCTTTCGAGCAGGGCGATGTCTTTCGACTATCATTATATAGCAAGTGAAAGCAGCGATAATGAGTCTCAATCCCTTTCGAGCAGGGCGATGTCTTTCGACATGTAGCAGAGGGCTTAGAATCCTATGCTTCAGAGGTCTCAATCCCTTTCGAGCAGGGCGATGTCTTTCGACGAAAAGGTTGAAGTGGAAAACCACTGATGCGAAAGTGTCTCAATCCCTTTCGAGCAGGGCGATGTCTTTCGACAGACATTACAGCTTCGTGCTGAAGTGTACAAGGATGGTCTCAATCCCTTTCGAGCAGGGCGATGTCTTTCGACGCTACCACTGCTGTTGTTGGTAGTGTTTCTACTGTCTCAATCCCTTTCGAGCAGGGCGATGTCTTTCGACAAAGAACGTCAGCAAGCATTAGTTAAACGTGTAGGTCTCAATCCCTTTCGAGCAGGGCGATGTCTTTCGACTCATGAGGTATTTATTATGTCTATTCGTTCTCTTCTGTCTCAATCCCTTTCGAGCAGGGCGATGTCTTTCGACATGTTTTTATACGCACTATTAACACCTGACTATTAGTCTCAATCCCTTTCGAGCAGGGCGATGTCTTTCGACTATGGGAAACACTTTAACTTTAAGTGAGAAAGTCTGTCTCAATCCCTTTCGAGCAGGGCGATGTCTTTCGACGAAGAAGAATTTGTGAAATTCGTAAATAAAACAAGTGTCTCAATCCCTTTCGAGCAGGGCGATGTCTTTCGACTGCAGCGGTATGCTGGAGGCAGGAATCATGCGGTCTTTCAGCCCCACTTCCCAATTTTTTTGGAAGGTTAAGGAGTTGGCTCTTGATTTGAGCAAATAATAAGCAGATTGCATGTTTTTTCCTTTCTAAACCAATCGAAAGTGCGGTCTATTTTACCGCTATTCTTTTATTTCTTCTAGCTATAGAATGTCAGCCTTATTGGCAAAATTGAAAATAACTTATTGAAATACTTTATTAAAAATATAAACCAGATAAAGAAAATGCCTTAAGGCAAGAAATTGAAAATGATGCGTGATATACAGAAATCAATTGGGGGATTTTGTAAAGGCTTGTAGATTTTGGTTGAAGATTTAGATGTTACCCTCACACGTCAAATAAAGTGCGATCAAAAATAATAGGGGTTTCAGCATTTATTTACCACTCGGCTAATAAATGCTTGCAACATCCCTTACAAGGTTGAAACCCTGCTAATTCTAAAATATGCAAAGGAATATCCGCCCCTTCTTTAAAAAGCTTTTGGAAATAAAAATTAAGAATGCGCGCATAAATCTGCTTACGCTCTTGCTGGATAGTCGTAATCATGGCACGCTCTTCCTCTGATAAAACCTCTGAATTCTGGCGATAATAAGCCGAACGAACCTCACTTGGTTTGCACTTAGATACTCTAGTACTAAAACGATCAATCATTTCTTGAATGTTGATTGCTTCTTTTTCAAAATCAAGGGTGTGATTAAACTCTACCACCTCTGAATTGTCGTAGTTTGTTCTACTGAAATGATGCATCTCCAAATCAACAAGTTCTTCGGATAAATTAAATTTTTCTTGTAATAGGCGACAAAAAACAATTGGTGCAACCTTATTTTCAGTACGGCCGTAACGATCCTTATGTGCTAAAAAATAAGTACGATATTCTTCACGACGTGACTCCGGGCAGGATTCTGGAATTAAAAAATTCTCAAAATCGCTCGATAATAAATGGCACTTTTTATGTGAATGAAATGCAGGTAACACAATTTTCTCAACCCATTTTTTTTGCTCAGCATTACAACGTGCAATCTGGACTTCAGTTGCAACAAATTTAATATCTTTAACAAGTTTATCGGCAATCACTAATGCTCGCGCTTCATCTTTTGTAAAGAAATGAAGATCGAGATCAAAACTTGCCAAGCGATATTCTGAATAATAATTAACATAAGCATCTGCATAATTCATTGGCAGATCCAAATATAATCCATTTAATAATTTACCGAAATTGTGGTTTGTTAAATAATACATATTGACTCCTAATAATTAACTTATGCTTATAATAAAAAGAATTGAAAAATAAATCGAGTGAATTACAAATTTGTATTAATGAGAAAGGCTCACTCGTCTCATTAATTCTTTAAAAATCATTTGTTTTTCGACACAGCTTTTTACTGGCACAACGCAATGCTCAAAATAAGCTGTAACATCATAGCCAAAAGCCTTCCGGCTCAGATGCTTCTAGCTCTTCATCGGTAATATAACGGCCATATTCACGATTTAATTTATGACGTAATCTGCTCTAAGTTATGGATCCACTTTTTTTCCCATTTAGAATAAAGTAGCGTTGGTTATAAGAACGCGGTTGAAATACTTCTTTTGTAACCCTAAAGAAATAGCAAGTAATTCACTTGAAGTGTAAGGAAGAGAATAACCACCTTTTTAAATAATGATTAGTATTTTTTTGAATATTTAACATGATTCTCTCCTTGTTTTGATAAAGGCATCATAACAAGCAGAGCATTTAAAAGAGGAAATTACAAAATTGTAAAAAAATAAAAAGTGGGTTTCCCACTTTTTTATTAGATGAAATGAACTTGATTTTTTTCGCTCGAGTAATCGCAACGTATAACAGTTGATAATACAGCTCTAAATCAATATTTTTCGCAGCTGCAAAAATCTGAAGTATAAACAAATGAAGAATCTAGCGTGGTACCTTGTGTTTTATGCACGGTTGAGGCGAAAATAGATTTTGTCGAAATAAAAAAAGACGCGATCTTTCCACCAATAATGCCACATAAAACCGGCTTCTTGTCCTTTCAATAAGCCTTGTCGCTTAGCTATTTTTAGCTGCAATGCTTCAAATGAAAGTGCTTTTTTAAACTCTTCATATTGTTTTTTTCATCGGGGATGATATTTAATTTCACTAATCTATCTTTCTGCTCATCATCGTATAAAATGCGAACCTCAATCTCAGCATAATTCACAGAAAGATTTTTGTTTACTAAAAATTAAAAACAAAAAAATTTTTTTATTTTTTTCTTGAATGGTCACAACTTCTAAAAATCTCACCATTACTAATCATCACCTTTTTAATATCATCCGGATCTCTTACTGGCTCCTGTAAGATTAAATATTCTCCCACAATTAAAGGTTCATTCGTTTTATGAATTTGCTGACGAATATAGCGATTAATCTCATTCACTTTATTATTTGTAAATGCCAAAATACGGCAATCAAGCGCATCTTTAGCCGAGTGAACTCGTTCTAAATAAGCATCTGCAAATGCTTTTATTGAATGATATTGAATAATACCAACACCTTCCGAAGACATTTCAGGCGTTAAAGTATCACGTTGCATTAAACGAATTTCTTCACTTTGTTTAATAATCGGTGAACCAATAGATTGTCGCATTACCCCACTTAAATGCACTTGGCAAAATGCGCTATCCGTGAAGAAACGTGATTTCTCCACTATTTTGTGATCTTCTTGATATACTGGCGGAAGCTGATAAGGATCGCCAATACCGATAATTTTCACATGCTCGGGGATAACTTCTTTCATATGAGTAAAGACTTGAGAATCTACCATTGAGACTTCATCAATAATTAAGAATAAAGTCTCCCTCTCTTCATGATTACTTTCTAAAGCCTCCACATTATCATCTAACTCAAATGCAGCAATGGATTTACTACGAGGGATAAAATGTAATTTATCCTCCTCTTCTTCAGGTTTTAAGTCTAAAAGGCTATGTAGTGTCACGCAGCCAAAACCACCCAAGCTTTTACTCAGTACACGCTTAGCTTGATGGGTTGAGGCGGCGGCATAGACTGAATCTGGGTAAAGTGACACTAGAATATCCTTCAAGATCCCCGCTAAATAACTTTTCCCACTACCCGCTGCACCTTGTAAACAAACATGCTTTGGCGTTTCTTCTAAAATATAGAGCATTTGCCATAAAGCCTCCTCTTGAGACTGAGAACAACTTTGAATTTTTGTTTAAAAGGTTACTATATTGTTGTGGTTTCAATTTCTCTTTTTAATCTTTGTTCAATAGTTAATTTTTTTTCTTGATACTGCATATCATTAAACCTTCTTAAAATGGCCAATCTTTTTCATCTGAACCATCAAGGAATGGATCATCGCTATGATGTTTATTTAAATAATTTGATGTCGGCTTCTCTTGATTGACCGATGGAATAGATGAGTCAATCTGATTATTTTCCGCCTTGCTTCCTAGCATTTCCAAATAACTACCAATAATTTCTGTCACATAATGAGTTTGCCCTTTCTCATCTTGCCATTGGCGTGTTTTCAGTTTTCCTTCAACATAAACTTTCGATCCTTTACGTAAATATTGACCTGCGATATCGGCTAATCGACGATAAAGCACAATGCAGTGCCATTCGGTATTTTCACGTTTTTTTCCTGCGTATTTTTTTATCCACCCAGCTTTCAGATGTCGCCACACTTAAATTAGCAACCGTATCACCATTTTGCATCGCCCGAATTTCTGGTGCATTCCCCAAGTTACCAATAATAATTACTTTATTAATTCCAGCCATTTTAATTCCCTCATATTTTTTTAATTAGAACAATTTTTTTATGTGTCAATAATTGCTTAATTCTCTATTTTTCTCTTTATAGATTTTTAACAAACTAAATTAGCGCTCAATCCCTCGGGCTAAAAAAATCAATTACTGACGGAGTGAATTATAGAAAAGTCATAAATAGAAAGGAGAAAAATACAAATTTGTAAAATGAAAGGAAATAAAAAGTGCGGTCAATTTCCAATATATATTGAAAACTAACCGCACTTTAGCGATATGCATCCTTTAAAAACAGAACGGTGTCTTTCGATAATACGAAAAAAATCATATTTAAAAAATACGAAAAAAACGTTTCAATCCCTTTCGAACAGGGCGATGTCTTTCGACAATATTGTGATTGATGTGGTTAAACAGGAGCAAGGTCTCAATCCCTTTCGAGCAGGGCGATGTCTTTCGACCTATAACACCATTCTAGAGTGCCTAGAACTCTCGTAGTCTCAATCCCTTTCGAGCAGGGCGATGTCTTTCGACGAGTTGGATTGAATTAGTTGAGGGACGTATCGCATTGTCTCAATCCCTTTCGAGCAGGGCGATGTCTTTCGACATACAAAAAAATGGCTATTAAATACCACCCAGATCGTCTCAATCCCTTTCGAGCAGGGCGATGTCTTTCGACGAAAAACCAAAAGCTAAATTTTGGTTAAACATGTCTCAATCCCTTTCGATCAGGGCAATGTCTTTCGACGAAAGAAACCAAGCAGCAGTGAAAAGAGCTGAGTCTCAATCCCTTTCGTTCAGGGCGATGTCTTTCGACAGCGGTATGCTGGAGGCAGGAATCATGCGGCCTTTCAGACCCACTTCCCAATTTTTTTAGAAGGTTAAGGAGCTGGCTCTTGATTTGAGCAAATAATAAACAATTTGCATTTTTTTCCTTTCTAAATCAATCAAAAGTGCGATCTATTTTACCTCTATTTTTGATTTTTTCTAGCATTATAATGTCAAGCTTGTTGGCAAGGCTGTCCAAATAATACCTTCTGGCAAACTTGATTTTTCCTAGTCGCCATTGTGTTGTATTGGTAGGCAAAGGATAAACTCTTAAATCATCCTCTTTCTTATTAAAGATTAACATAATTTCAGCCAAACATTGTTTCAACAATTTTTTTCTGAACCATCTAATAAAAAAATGCTGTATTGAATCGGTGTAGCATAATGTGTCATTTTACGATAAATTCGTTGCAATCTTTTGGGATCTGAAATGTCATACCCAATTAAATATTGAGCCATGCTTTACTCCTAAAATTGGAAAATAATGTCTTGCATCATAGTTTGTTGATTAAAGTAATAGTGTTCTAACAAAGTTTGCCATTGTTTTTCATGAAAACCTGAAAAATGCTGCAAATCACTCTCACGGCGTTGAGGTGAACTGACAAAATCAGCTTGTTTGATAAGGCTCACAAAATCAAGGCTGTTTTCAGTTAACATTTTACGCCAATTTCCAACCGCACTTTCATAAGCTTTATAAAACTGCACTCGTCCTGTTTTACCTAAAAAGCAACCTTCTTGTGTTGTTGAGAAATATTCTTCTCGTAATATTTCTTTTCGAAATAAACCTAAACACCAGTTATCAATTAAAGGGCGAAGAGGTTCAATGAGATCGCAGGCAAGTGATTCACGAGAAAAATCAAGTGCGTGATAAAAACCAATATAAGGATCTAACCCTGCACCATAGATAGCTAACACGGCTTCACTATGAATAAGTGTATATGTTAAAGAAAGAAGAGCATTAAAAGGATCTCTTGGTGGGCGACGATTTCGTCCTTGAAATCGCAAAGCTGGCGGCAAGTAAAGACTTAAAGCGGTAAAATAGACAGAAGCGGCTCGACCTTCAATTCCTCGCAACGAGGCAAGGTTGGTTTGCTCATTAATTTTTCGAATGAGAGAATCCATTTCTGTCGCTTTTTCAGCTAACATACTTCTCTTCTCTGCTCGCGCATTGCTCGCTTGCCATAGCCAATTTTTCTGTGTCACCAATTTTAGTAACATCAGTTTTTTCGAGAAGGCTAAACAAAATGGTTCATTTTTGGCGAGCTCATATTGACTGAGTCGTCTAAATGCATCGTTATGAGGTTGAGCTAGAAAAAGCGTCGGTGTATTTTTTCTGCCTGAAAGGAAGATAATTCCAATGCCTTTCTCACCTAATTTAGCGAGTAAAGAAGCTTGTACTGTAACATCACTTTTTAAATAAATCCGCTCAATAGGTGCGAGCGGAATAGTTCCTATGCGTTCACCATTTTCATAACACACAAGAGCCTCACCGCTTAATTTAATTTCAGTGCCTTTTCTATCAATATACAAACTAGACATATTTCCACCTTTCAGATTAGTAAAAATGGGGATATTGATTGCAATGTCGCCTTGCCAAATAGCTGCGGCTCTACATTATCTGGGATACGAAAAATAAAAACTCTATCCTCTAATGGCTCTATGAGCTCATTCACCTCTTGTTTGAATCGCTCCATCTCATGTTCAGTAAGCCAACATTCATAGAAAGATTTTTTTGCCCTCCAATAGCATAGGTTTCAACTTTTTTTGTGAGCTTGATAAAGTCGTTTATTATCCGAAATATCGTAAGCAATAAGATATTTGTGGCGGGTGGTTTGCATCTTTTCTCCGTATCAATATGGAAAAATATTGATGGGATTATTCATCCCAATACCATTGTTGGTTTTCTAAATATTGCATAACTTCTTCTAAAACCATTATTAATACCTCTTATCCAATGAATTGTTGGAATGAGGTGATTATAGATACAGAATAAAAAAATGAGGGATGAAATACAAATTTGTATAAAAGAAAACCGCTCTAAAGAGCGGTTGAAATTTAAAAGTAGATTAAAGTGAATGAGTTCTGATTCAATTTCCGATATATCAATATTATCTAAGTTTATATTGAGCTCATAATTGCCTGTTTTACGGTTAGAAGAAGGAATATAATCGCTTCTTGCTCCCTTTCCTAAAGAAAAATTCGCCATCACTTTTTTATTGATATCGGTACGAGATTCCGATAAAACATTTTTTAAATCGTTGTTTGCACCTTTTTAAGCGATTCTCCATTTCAACATCATTTTTCATTTGGCTATAGATGTTTAAATAAGTCGCTATGGTTCGAGCCTCTTCACGATTGCCCGTTCCAACATTCCAGCCTTGTTTTTTCGCAAGAACAAGACTTAATAGTAAGGCGTAGCCTCTTGGTGCAAGCTTTAACAATTTTGCCCCAAACATCACACCTCGCTCTTCCATTGGAGACAAGAATGTTAATGATGGCATATCCAATAATGCTTGTGCATTTTTTACAGAATCACTATAAGAAATAGTCTGCTGTTTCAAATCTTCAGGCACACCTAAGCCTAAACGCACCCAAGGAATTTCAGCTAGCATTACTTTTCCATCTTTAGCATCAATTTGCGTACCATCATTCTTATTGATTAAATGTGGATAAGGCTTTTGGATAGTAAAAAAACTTGTCAAGCTTTCATATTGAGAATCCACTAGAACATGTGAAAGAGAATCTTGTTCTCGCCCGTAAAGTGAAAGCGCATATCCCATAAAAAATCCCATTGTTTTGCGCCCACCAGCAATGGAAACATGCAATTGCATCTCTTCATCTTGGCACAAATTACCCACTAATTGCACTATGCTATTAGCCGCATGTTCATTTTCTTCTGGTGTGCGAATATCTGGTAGATTTTGACCGCACTCGTCTGTAATGATATGAATACAACTTTCATCAAAATGGATTGAAGAAAAAGCCATATTTCTCACCGTAATCTTCAATAAATTCTTGTAATGCTCCTTTACGTTCTTTACGTCCGCCTTCAATCCCTAATAAGGCTTCTAGTAACTTGTTTTTGCCTTGCTCAGTGGTAATTACTTGAATCTCAGTAGGAATAAAAATCTTTTTTTCTGTGACTAATGCGTACAATGTTTCTGTTACAACAGCTGGAGACATGCCGGTAACGGAAAGAAGAATTTTACGTTTCTGGCTCATTATGCTTTTTCCTATCCAGTTTGCAATTTTTTTCTCTTAAACGTTGGAGATCTTTACCTTGGATAATTTCAACATGCAATTCTTTTGCTCGATTCTTAACTGACTCAGGTACTTCAAAATAACTCACCAAACATTTTTTTGTCATTAAACCACCGTAATTTTTCAAGGCTTCAAGTTTATATAAGATATCCTCTGATTTTAATCCTCCTCTTTATTCATCATTTGAGTTTTACACTCAATGATATGTAGGCGATTTTTTTGCAATAAAGGCTATATCAAATTCATTTTGATTACCTTGATTTTTGTAAAAGCATACTGTTTTTTTATTTTGATCGTATGAGGAATTCCCAACTTCTAAACTTAATGCTTTATCTTGAATAGATTTAATATTCTCAATTGCTTTATAGGTTATTTCTTCGAGCCATATTCCATTCAGAAGATCTTTATGTATCGTATCTCTAAAATCAATACGATGATTATCAAAATCTAATAAATCTTTGTGGTGTAGTTCTTTTAGTAATGAAACTAGCGATTCATCATCATGATTCGTGAATTTTACTTTAAAACCATTCTTTTTGGGATTCTGAAGCGTAATAATTAAGCCACGGAATACTATCTTTATATTTATCATACTGCTTAATAAAAAGGCTCTAAATTAATAAGTAATCGTTCCGAAGCCATCGGCTGTTTAGCTGATTTATAAACCATGCCATAAGCAGAAAGATATGTTTTTAGATCAATCTGACAATTAAGCATCTTGTTAGGGATGCTTTTGCCCTTTTTCATCACGACTAATGAATAAGATTTGGTTATTATCACTATCTACATAAAAAAATAGGTTTCCCTCCCATAGCAAAAAGTATTTTTGTGCCACTATTGCCATTAACTTAGTTCCACCAGTTACATTGAGTGCGATATTTTTGCCCATCAAATTGATCTATTAGCTCAATAAAAACAATTTTTCCATTTCTTGGAAATCATAAATATTTTCAATACGAACTGATGTCACTTTTACATTCTTTTCTTTAAAAACTTTAGCTAATGCTTCAGCATTACTTTTCATTTTATCTGATACTAAAAAAACAACCTCTTTAGGTTTAAATTCAGGATCTAAAATAGGCAATAATGAAGGTGCAGCTTGATCTGAAATCAAACAAAAATGTACGTCATATTTAGGTTGCATAATGTTTCCTTATAGTTTTTGAATATGAAATGCCTGTAATGTGCAACCTTGCTCAACAAGCTGCTGTGCTGTAAGCTCAGTGCCTCGTTGCTCTGGTTTTACATTAACAGATAAAAAATAAAATGTAGCGCCTTTTTCACAAACTTGGCTTGCGAGATGAATAGGTAAAGTCCCGATTACAATATCATCAGGTTTAATTTGGTTAGTATCTAAATGAGTAGCCCAAATATCGATATGAATAGATTGCGTTTTTATCCATTCAATCGCACCGGGATGACGAGAAACAAACCAAACAGCCATAATAATCCTTATTCAACAAATAAGATTATTATGTCTGTTTTTACCGCTCATACTTGAAATTACAAATTTGTAATTCGATATCTGCCTAATCCAAAGGTTGCATTTTTTCCACAATGTAGCCATTGACCTATATAAAGCAATTGAGCTAATTCAAATGAAAGATGATTAAACTGCCACGTTCCAATTACTCCCCCCAATTTCATTCTCTGGTCTTGTCGGGAAGAATAGCGAGTCCAATCTTGCCATTTCAATGCTCTACTATCTTGAATCAATAAAATTTGCTGCTTTAAGGAGTCAAAGTCTAAATTTGATGGAATAAAGTGAAAATCACTAGTAGAGAAAAAAACGTTTTGCTAAAAGAAATAAAAAAAGCGTTCAACATTTATCTGATGCTCTCTTAATGGCTTGCCATTGTCTTGTAAACGCAGTGGCGTAACAATGCGAATTATCGCGGTATCAGACAGTTTAGTGGGTAAAGTTACCGTTTTACTATGTTCAATAATATTTCCATTCACTAATATCGGTTGATATTGCCCTGTATTTTCATCAAACACTGTTATATTCAATAGGTTTGCCTTTCCATGCCCAATGTTATATTCAAAGGCACGTTTAAACGCAAAAGCAATAAGAGGCAGTTGTTCAATTAATTTTCCAAATAAAACAAGAGAAAATTGAAATACCTCATTTGGTAAATAGGTCTTCTCACCCCATTCTGGTGGCTCAATAATATAACCGTTGGGTACTTGACTAAATTTTTGTATCTGATGCTCTGCTGGGGCTGGCGTTTCAAAGATGTTGGTATATGGACAGGTACGATAAAGTGGACAGCTTTTTGCAATCCGTTTGTTTTGTCATACAAGCAATTTTACGCAACGCACGCCCAAAGGCTCCACGCAAGGTAGAGCCTGCATATTCAGGTAACTGAATCGCATCAGTTACCTGAAAGGTAAATTGGTAGCGAGCAATAGGAAGTGAATTCAGATTCATTCCGTCACCAATTTATTGAGCCACTTTTTAACATTTTTTTCTGTATCTTTTTTCTTGAAATCCACTTTTGATTTAAGTAATTCAACTGTAATTTGAGATTTTTATAAATTGGCGTTCAGAAATATCCCAATTTTCAACCGCACTTTCAATTAAAGCTTGAGCCTCTTTCAATAAAATAGAACCGGTATTATCTGCTTGACGTTCTCGTGTATTTTGTACTTTTTCCACAAAATCTATCACAAGGCGTTGGTTATCTGATAACGAATTTAGAAGAGCCTGTTTTTCTTCTGCTGCTTTCTGTTCAGCTAAGCGTTTTGCTTCGACTTCTGCTTGCAAGCGTGCTTGTTCTATTTTTTGAGCCTCACGTTTCGCTAAAATTTCAGAACGATCAAATTTTGATTTTGGTTGAGCTTCACACCAAGTTTTAAGCATTTCATTATCTGAGCTTGGATTAAACTCTAATAATGCCCATCCAAATGGAAGTAAGTCACTTTGTTGAGCTTGATTGGTCCCTGCAAGCCATACTGTGGTGCTGCTATCTTTAAATACTGGAGGTGAACCTTTTGCTCCCATAATTTTAATTTGAGCAATATTTTTCTCCTTGATAAGTTTTGCTATCAGCACCATTTTTCCCAAGGCGGATTAATACAACATTAGGAAGTGAACACAGTTTTTCAATAGATTTTAAATATTGCGTAGAAACAAGATTTCTGCTCTGCAATAGCTCCATCTCCTTCCTAAAAAAACTGGAAGATAAAAATGCATTGAGGGATTTTTGTAAATCACTAATTGAATAAAAAGAATCTTCCATTAAAGTTAAATCACTTTTGAAAGTACGGTATTGCCCAGCAGTAATACATTCTCTGCGAAGAGCCATTGCGCGCCCCTCTCCACCTGTTTTACTAACTCTCTTTTTAAAGTTTAAGGCATAGTAGATTTTACTTTCAGCATGATGAAATGGTGTAAAATCACTAAATTTTACATATCGTAATTTACTTTTTTCAAATTCCCCTATGTATTCTTTAAGCAATTTTCCGTGATCTTTCACTCCCACTTTAGGATTATTTTTATTTTGATGAGCTTGATCTAATAATGCTGTGGCTACTGCGCCTTTAAACCCACTTCCTGGAATATAAGGTAAATGCTGAACAGGTAAAAATGCGGTTCTTTCAATCGAAAGATTGTTAATGACTTTATTTCCGTCACTTTCTCGTTGAGCAACTTTCCCTACACGATTTTTGTAATCTTGTGCAAGACCTTCAGAAACGTCTGCAAAATGATAAGAACAGGCTATTGCTTTATCTTTTTGATTTAGGAAAAAAACGCTGAATAGCTAACAAATCCAATCGATTAATTGCATTCACTAATTCCGTTTTTTTCTCTCATTTAATACTAGCTGGCTCGGCTCAAAATTAAATAAGGTAGAACCATCAATAACATAATTAGTTGGCTCAAAATCTTCTCCGCAACCAATATGGATAGGACTTAATGGCGTTAAATAAACTTTGTGAGTTTGCATAAATTGTTTCATTTGTGATCCTTATTTTTCCAAAATCGACAAATAAATTTAAAACAGGTGCATAACCTTGATGTACTGCATTTGGCTGAGCATAGGAAATATTTCCTAATCCATTCCCTAAAAATAAACGAGGTTCATAGTTTTCAGGGGTAAAAATGGCGGCAGATTTTGCAAGAATAATAGGCTTTTTAAATGGGCTAGAACTTAATGCCTGAATATCTCCGTGGCGTCCAAATCTTGTGGTGATTTGATAATAGCTGCATTCTTTATCTAATCCTAAATTTTGCGGTGCCGAATTTGCCAGTGTAAAATAGCAATTTGCATTCTGTTGGTAAAAATTAACCTCTTGTGGATTATTACAACGGAATTTACCTAGCCCGATTGAAGCATCTCGCCCAAATCCAAAAGCTCCCACATCATCTAAAATTTGCTGTAATTCTTCCAATGAAAAGCGTGCTTCATCAAGTACGATATAAAGATCAAACTCTTGCTTACTACCAAACCAAGCAACCTCCGTTGAATACGGTGCAAATTGCCCTTCTCCAGTGGTATTTGTTTGGCGATCAATGGTGTTGTGGAATTGATCTTGGTTTTCTTTTTCAAACTTGAAATTAGTTTGTAATGCACATTCTTGCCAAAATTTGACTGCTCTTTTTTCTACATCACTGATATTAACCCACTGAGCTTTTTTCAAATTTTTACGATCTGTTTCTGTTTTAGTTTCCCAAAATGTAGAAGGCAAAGTTGGCAAAGGTAAAAAACCTTGTGGAAATGCATCGGACACTACGATAAAGGGACGTTGCTCAGTATAACCTTCAAGCAGTTCTATTAAACGAGCCTCTCCAAAACGGTTTCTCACCGCCCAACAGAACTGTCCAAAGAAGGTGTCGCCTACTAACGGTGTCCCCATTGCACTTTGGGGCGTTAGCGTAAAACGATATAACTTCATAGTACCACCCTTATTCAAAAGGTTTAATGTCATCTAAATTGTATGCTTTACCATCAACGGTCAAATCAGTAAATTTCACTTTACCATACCCACGGGAACCTGAACCTCCAAGGCTATCAAGCTCTAACAGTTTTAAACCTTTTAGCACTAAATCTAAAAGTTCAGGTTTATCACCTTCAAATTGACGTAAAGTAAGTTTGAAATCAAATTCTGCACCTGCTGGTACACGTTCAGTTTGGCGAGGATTTCCGGCTGTCGAAGTAATACGATCAATGGTATTTTCACTTTTTGCTTCGGTTAAGAGTTGGTTGTCATCACGAATCTCATTTTCCCAGGCTTCATTTAGTGCGCAATCCCAAAATGCTAAGCGAGAAACACCAATTTCTGCGACTTCTTGCTCGCTATTTTTAGTATCACCACTTATACCAAATAGGCGTAAAATGTTTTTTACTTCTTCAGGATTTTTTGAAATATCTTTTAATGATAATGGTGCGCTTTTGAACTGCTCCTGAGCGCCATTCTAATAATGTTCTAATTTTTCCCTTTAAACTTGAACCCGAGAATATATGGTGATTGAGTCATCGGATGTTTAATCACTGAATTATCAATCCCACCAATATGCATTTCACTATCACCCGCGCCAATATGTAAGCCAGTTTGTAATACTAATTTTGCTTTAATTTCTACAATATTCGTTAATTTCATGCTCATATTTCCTATATTAAATTTCTTCTAACTTACAAAATCCCATTACTGCTTCCATAAATAATTTAGCATCTCTGAGAGTTTCTACATTATTTGCCTGATCAATACAGCGATTAAAAAAACCTCTAAAAAAATGATTATCTACATGGTTACGACCACGCGCATAAGCCACTTTCGCTTTTAACATTTTTGATAAAAGGTACTAATTCTTGGAATTTATTTTCTTTATTCTCACGAGCGAGTTGAACACGATCATTCCACATTGCTAACTCATCATAAAAATTTGCGTAGCTGTGTCGTTTTTATTTACGTTACTTGACTGTTTAATATGTTGTGCTGCTCGTTGAGCAATATCAGAGAAAAATCTCAGTTGGTTTTTCTCCACCAAATTTAATTTCATTAATATTTAACATAAGTGTTCCTTATCGTTTTTGATAGAAATAATTGGTTAATGGAATTGCAAAATTAATCTTATAACTTGCAATTCCTCTGTCTCCTAATGAAGTCGTAATTTCACTCAAGGCTTTAGTTCTAACTCCTTTTTCTAATTTATCAATCACATAACGAGCTGTACGATAATAAAAACGACTCCGCCACATAGTACTTTCAATATTCTTAGTATTCTCAGCCTGCTCGCATAGCTGAATCAAAGAATACAAATAAGAAGTAGAAATCTTATATCTATCTGCTAAGCGATGAATTTCCTCTTCTAATTCGCAAAGTTTCTGCCAATCATGCCATTTCACTGTTTTATTAAAAAAATAGTTACTGCATTTTTATCTATATCAATGCCTTTTTGACTTCTCAAGAGACTCTTCAGCTAAATCACCTAAACGAGGCACTGGAATACCCGATTTACTCATCACCACTCCTACAGAAAAATGAATTTCTGTATTTTCTGCTACATAATGTTTAAAAGCTTGTTGCATTGCATGTGCCACTTTTTGTGTAGAATACCAAGGCCCAATTAAGAAGAAATCATCACCACCTGCAAAGACGGTATACATATTTGGACTTTGCTCTGCACAATAGGCGGGTAACCATAAACTAAAAAATTGGTTGAATTGACGAGAAAGTGCTGTCATTTTTGCTATATTGGCAGTTTTAATCCCCTTTTTGGAAAAATAGCACCTAAATTATCTACATCTCCCTTCAAGGTCATTAGCGCCTTTTTGTCCTATATCTGTACATTGAATATCTTCAAAAGTAATAATTTGGCCTTGCTTATCTCTTGGTACATAAGCATTAATGTAACGACGAGCATAACCATTCCAAATTGACGCATTGGTATCTTTGGGTAATGAGAAATCCCAAAAACGATGAATTTGTAATAGTTTCACTGGGTAACTAAATTCTTTCGTATCTTCTCGACCATCAGTAAAAAAATCACTTTAAAAGCCAAAAATTGGAAGTTTAAGTATCTGTGTTTCATATCCATGGCTTATATCCGCATTAATGTCTGCAATAATAATGCGTTGTTTTTTGCAAAGCATTTCACCGATTTTTATTTGATCTTCAGAAATTTTTGAAAGTGTTTTTTTCCTGCCTGAGCTGGGAAAAAGCGATTCATTTCACAAATCCCATTTGAATAATCCACTTCTTGTACACTTTGCGTAGAATGAGTTAAGTCTAAGCGTTTGAGCTTTTTGAGATTCCAAACTTTCAAATAACTTTTTTTCACTAATTGAGTATAATTCTCTTGCTCAAACTCTTTTTATATCTGCTGGTTGAATAGCAATTCCTACGCCAATCAAGCCATAAGTTTCTTTTAATAAACCATTGATTTAATTCTGATTGAACCTGTTTTTATTGCATTTTTTTAACAACTGTGGTATTTGGTGCAACAATTAAAAAAACTTTCCTGCTGCATTCATCACTTGAGACGTAGCCGGTAACCCCACAAGCATGTAATACTTTTAATGCAGCCAGTTCAGTAAACAATGAAACTTGGAAAGAACGTCCTCATAAGATTTTTTTGCCGCCCCTTATTTGATTCACGGCCACCTGAAAAAAATAAAGTCTTGAATGCCAAAAAAATCACCTTGAACCAATAAAAGAGGGCTCTTCCTTAGAAGCCAAATTATCTGCTAAAAGCCACTACAAAAGCGCTAACCGCTTTAGTAAAAATCATAAAAAGAAATATCGCGGCTATAAGGACTTGGTATCTGTGACATAAAAACATTGCATAGCAGTATCAAAATGATCTAGCCACAAATTCAAGTTTTCTTGGTGGGATGTAGGGATTTCCTCTATTCCTTTTGTAAATTTATTCCATAATTCAAATAATGAAGAGGAGACCGTATTTGGGGTGGGAAAAAAATAGCGTTCGCAGATAATTCTCTATACTCATAGGAAAAAAATATTAGAATCAGACTTATGCTCATCTTTTAAACTTATATTTTCAAATAAACTAAATAAGCTTTCATTCCCAATATATATTTTTGATGATTGTTTGCCTAATACTATTGTTTCTGCTTGAGAAACAAAAGGAAAGTACATCAACCAATTGTAAATTTTTAGGAAAAAGATGGTAGAGAGAATTGATGTTTTTTTCAGCAAATCCATTCAAATAATAATGAAACACTGAAAAAAAGCAAGAGAAATTCTGTAATTTGACATAATCACTCCATATAATAGAATTTAAGTGAGTATAATCAAAATATAAGCAATTGTCATCAAATACAAATTTGTAAAAAAATAAGATAAAAATGCCACAAAAGAAAGAATAAATAATTTTTCATAAAAGTGCGGTCAAAAAAATCAATAGGTTTTTTTGACTGCATTTTTTTATCTTTTTAGTCAGCATTTCCTATTACCCGATTAAATTACTCAGTTTTAGGTAATATTTTCATCAATCGATAGCCGATATAATTGCTCAAGTATTTTACTTAGCGTAAAATCTAGTCCTTGGTGATTATCTACTACACTTAATCATCAGGAAGTAATATTTTCTAATAATCTAGGAGTGATAAAATGGGACAGTATAAAAAGTTCTGGTACCTATTAGTCGCCGTATTAGTCGGAGCATTCTCCATTCTCGGTTACTATGGGTTCGAAGTTTATCGTGAAGCACCACCAATTCCGCAACAATATGTTTCTGAATCAGGTGAAAAAGTGATTACTCACGATGAAATTTTACATGGTCAAACCGCTTGGCAAACCACTGGTGGTATGCAAGTGGGATCTGTTTGGGGTCATGGGGCATACCAAGCACCAGACTGGACAGCAGATTGGCTTCACCGTGAATTAACTAACTGGTTGGATATTACAGCGAACCAAGAATTTGGTAAAAACTTTGCTGATTTAAATGATGAACAGCAAACGTTATTAAAAGCGCGTTTAACCAAAGAATATCGTGGTAGCAAAGTTGAAAACGGTACTGTTGTGCTTTCAAACACCCGTTTAGCGGCAATGGAAAAAACAGCACAATACTACATTTCTTTATATGGTGATGATCCTGCAACCAAAGTGACTCGTGAACACTTTGCGATGAAGGATAATACTCTTCCTAATTTACAAGCTCGTAAAGATTTAGCTAAATTCTTCTTCTGGACAGCATGGACTGCATCTGCTGAACGTCCAAATACTCACGCAAGTTACACCAACAACTGGCCACATGAGCCGTTAATCAACAATGTACCAACACCAGAAAACGTGGTTTGGTCTATTGCGAGTGTGGTATTCCTCATTGCAGGTATTGGTTTTGTTGTATGGATTTGGTCATTCAAAAAACGTGAAGATGAAAAAGAACCACCAATGCCTGAGTTCGATCCACTCACAAAATTACAGCTTACCCCTTCTCAACGCGCATTAGGTAAATATCTCTTTACGGTGCTTGCATTATTCTTACTGCAAGTGAATTTAGGGGCGATTGTTGCTCACTATACTGTTGAAGGTCAGGAATTCTATGGTATTGATATTTCTCAATACTTCCCATATTCATTAGTGCGTACATGGCATATTCAAGCTGCCTTATTCTGGATTGCAATGGCATTCTTAGCCGGTGGTTTATTCCTTGCACCAATCATTAATGGCGGTAAAGATCCGAAATTCCAAAAATTGGGTGTGGATGTTCTCTACTGGGCATTAGTGGTATTAGTCGTTGGTTCATTCACTGGTAGCTACTTAGCAATTGCTCATATTCTCCCTGAAGAATGGAGCTTCATGTTCGGCCACCAAGGCTATGAATTCATTGACTTAGGTCGTTTCTGGCAAGCAGTGAAATTCGCAGGCATCTTATTCTGGTTAGTCTTAATGCTTCGCGGTACAGTAAATGCATTCAAACAACCTGGTGATAAAAACTTATTGGCATTATTCTTCGCCTCAGTAATTGCGATCGGTTTATTCTATGGCCCAGCATTATTCTATGGCGAGCACACTCACATTTCTGTGATGGAATACTGGCGTTGGTGGGTAGTTCACCTATGGGTAGAAGGCTTCTTTGAAGTATTCTCTGTAGCAGCACTCTCATTCATCTTTGTAAGTCTAGGTTTAGTTTCACGTCGTACTGCAACTGTGGCAACCATTACTGAAGCGGCGTTATTCTTAATCGGTGGTATCCCTGGTACTTTCCACCACTTATACTTCGCAGGTGCAACCACTCCAATTATCGCAGTAGGTGCATCATTCTCTGCGCTTGAAGTGGTTCCATTAGTGTTATTAGGTCATGAAGCTTGGGAACACTGGGCAATGCAACAAAAAACACCTTGGATGGACCGTTTAAAATGGCCTCTTTACTGCTTCGTAGCTGTAGCATTCTGGAATATGTTAGGTGCTGGCGTATTTGGTTTCTTAATCAATCCACCAATTTCGCTTTACTATATCCAAGGCTTGAACACGACTGCTGTTCATGCTCACGCCGCATTATTCGGTGTGTATGGCTCTTAGCACTAGGCTTCGTATTCTTAATCGCTCGTTATTTACGTCCGGATACACCATTTAACGATAAGTTAATGAAATGGGGCTTCTGGTTATTAAATGGCGGTTTAGTATTAATGATCGTATCAAGCTTATTACCAATCGGTATTATTCAAGGTTATGCAAGTATCTCTGAAGGCTTATGGTATGCGCGTAGTGAAGAATTTATGCAACAACCATTATTCGATACCTTACGTTGGGTTCGTTTAGGTGGTGATGTGGTATTCATCTTCGGTGCACTAGCCTTCTTCTGGCAAATCTTTACGATGATTTTCTTCAAACCGAAAAAAACAGCTTAACTAGGTTTATTATCATGCAAAAGCGGCTAAGTAATTAGCCGCTTTTTATTTATAAAAAAATCCATTATCTTTTTTTGACCAAACTTTTTATTTTCATTAGATGATTTCCTTTTAGCTGGGAAAAATAATGTGAATATTTTATAAGATGTGAATAAGAGAACTATTGCCGTTATGACGAGTGTTGAGAATGTATTTAATCAAAGTGCGGTCAATTTTATACTGTTTTTTTATACCCGAACTGTCATAATAAAAAAATACTAGGCAATTCAATATTTCTGATATAAAATTCTCCGATTTGTTTTTTAAAGGGAGAAAAAAGATGAAACTCGTTGAAGTAAAACATCCGCTTGTTAAACATAAATTAGGCGTGATGCGCGAAGCTGATATTGATACTAAAAAATTCCGTGAACTTGCAACAGAAGTTGGCAGCTTGCTCACCTATGAAGCCACGTCTGATCTTGAAACAGAAAAAGTGATTATCGAAGGTTGGAACGGTCCTGTTGAAATCGACCGTATCAAAGGTAAAAAAGTTACTGTTGTACCAATTTTACGTGCAGGCCTTGGCATGATGGATGGTGTATTAGAACATGTTCCTAGTGCTCGCATCAGTGTAGTCGGGATTTATCGTAATGAAGAAACCCTTGAACCCGTCCCTTATTTCCAAAAACTAGCCAGTGACTTAGAAGAACGTTTAGCTATCGTTGTGGATCCAATGCTTGCAACGGGTGGTTCAATGATCTCCACCATTGATTTATTAAAAGCAAAAGGTTGCCAACATATCAAAGTATTAGTATTAGTCGCGGCACCAGAAGGGATCAAAGCATTAGAAAAGGCGCATCCAGATATCGAACTTTATTGCGCATCGATTGATGATCACTTAAATGAACAAGGCTACATCATCCCAGGCTTGGGTGATGCAGGCGATAAGATTTTTGGGACGAAATAATTCCCTTTTAATAAGACGGCATTTATAGCCGTCTTTTTTCCGTGCGTGAAAACACAAAAGCTAAAAAAGCATTAAAACCGACCGCACTTTCAGTTAATTCAAACCGAGAGTTGAAACTAAATGAGTAATCAAACTACAACCGCACCTGTTGAGGTGCAAAGCATGGGTAAACAAGCGTTTGTCGGTTTACAGATGTTATTTGTTGCCTTTGGCGCCTTAGTATTAGTTCCTTTAATCACCGGATTAAATTCTAATACTGCTCTTCTTACCGCGGGTATCGGTACACTACTTTTCCAACTTTGTACTGGTAAACAAGTCCCTATTTTCTTGGCCTCCTCTTTTGCCTTTATTGCGCCTATTCAATATGGTGTACAAACTTGGGGTATCCCAACCACAATGGGTGGACTTGCTTGTGCAGGCTTAGTCTATTTCGCACTATCAACCTTAGTAAAATTACGCGGTAGTGCTGCACTTGAGCGTATCTTCCCGCCTGTTGTTGTCGGTCCGGTAATTATCATTATTGGTATGGGACTTGCACCTGTTGCTGTAGATATGGCATTAGGAAAAAACAGTGCATATAGCTATGAGCATTCTGTATTGGTTTCGATGATTACCTTAGTCACTACCCTTTCTGTTGCGGTATTTGCTAAAGGTATGATGAAACTGATTCCAATTATGTTTGGTATTGTTGCTGGCTATGTGGTTTGTTTATTCCTAGGCTTAATTAACTTCCAACCTGTTTTAGACGCAAAATGGTTTGAATTACCTCAGTTAACCAAACCAGAATTTAATTTAGAAGCCATTCTTTATATGCTACCGATTGCTATCGCACCAGCCGTTGAACACGTTGGCGGTATTATGGCAATCAGTTCTGTAACAGGTAAAGATTTCCTTAAAAAACCAGGCTTACACCGCACCCTATTAGGCGATGGTGTTGCAACGGCTGCAGCGTCATTAGTAGGTGGTCCACCAAATACCACTTATGCTGAAGTAACGGGTGCTGTAATGCTAACTCGCAACTTTAATCCAAATATTATGACTTGGGCTGCAGTATGGGCAATTGCAATTTCCTTCTGTGGTAAAGTAGGTGCATTCCTTTCTACTATCCCAACCATCGTAATGGGTGGCATTATGATGTTGGTATTCGGTTCAATTGCCGTTGTCGGAATGAGTACCTTAATCAAAGGTAAAGTAGATGTGACCGAGCCTCGCAACCTTTGCATCATTTCTGTGGTGATGACTTTCGGGATCGGTAATATGTTTGTCAACGTCGGCGATGCTGTTTCCCTAAAAGGTATCAGCCTTTGCGCTATCGTCGCGATTGTACTGAACTTGATTTTGCCAAAAGCAAAAAATGAAGTAGAATAAAACTTCCCAAACAAAAGGGTTAAATGAAAATTTAGCCCTTTCTTTTTTATTTTAAATCAACTCGTTAATCCGTGAATCAGCAACTTTCTTTACCTATTCATCAAATTGATGATGAAACGCTTGAGAATTTTTATAGTGATAATAATGCATTATTGCTCAATTCTTTGCGTCAAAATATGACTGATTTACAGCAACAATTCTTCTACCTTTGGGGAAACCAAAGCGTCGGAAAAACTCATCTTCTACGCGCACTCTGTAATGAATATATTCAGCAACAACGGAGCGCCATTTATGTCCCATTGAGCAAATCACAATATTTTTCTACTGCAGTTTTTGAGAATTTGGAACATCAAGAATTAGTTTGTTTAGATGATTTGCAAACAATTATTGGACATTCAGAATGGGAAATTGCCTTATTTGATCTCTTTAATCGCATTAAGGCTAATGGCAAAACCTTATTAGTTGTCAGTGCAGAGCAATCTCCAACGGCTCTGCCCATTAAATTGCCAGATCTGGCTTCTCGCTTAAAATGGGGAGAGAGTTATCAATTGATTCCACTCAGCGATGAACAAAAACTCGCGGTATTGAAACAAAATGCCCATCAGCGAGGCATTATGCTTTCAGATGAGACTGCCAATTTTATATTTACTCGTCTAGATCGAGATATGGCGACATTAAAAGAGGCGTTAGTTCAACTCGATAAAGCCTCATTGCAAGCTAAACGAAATCTGACCATTCCTTTTGTGAAATCTATTTTAGGCTTATAAACAGATAAAAAAATAACCGCACTTTTTCAAGTACGGTTAATTTTTTAGTCATTTAATTACCAACAGTGATGGCAATAACCAACACCGACACTAGGCATTATTGCTACAGGAATGCGAGAATAACCTGTATGTTTAGAGCGATGATCACTCGCATTCATTTCATTTGGAACGCTATCTCTTTGTGCAACTTTAGCTTTTTCTCGAGCAGTGACAGTATTACCACTTGTTACTCGAGAATTATAATCCTGCACTGCATTCATATCATACATCGCTGCACCATTACCAATGGTTGAGGCTTGCTGAGGTGCAGTACAAGCTGTTAAAACCGATAATGCTGCAATAGAAATTAATTTTTTCATGCCGTTACCTTTTATCACAAATTACTTTATTAAGTGTTTCTCTACCTTCTTTAATCCGCTCATTCGCTTTTTTTCTGACGTTCGGATCTTCATTTTGCTCAATATATTTTGCTACATTGGCATTTTTGATTGCATAAACAGGAATATACTGTGAATGTTTCGTTTCACCTTTTTTATAAATTGTGGCACCTAAAACACTACCATAATACTCGCTAGCATCATTAGGTTTAATGTAATAATTGCTAGAATTTGTTACATCTACGCCATCATCACTTTTAAAACCACTGCAAATCCCAGCGGGTGAAAGGAAGGTTGTTTTTGAAGCGGCAACTTCGTTAAACTTGTATACCTCAAACTCAACACTATTAGCAAGCTCTTCCATGTCTTTTTCAGACTTAGGATCTAAACTTCTTTGGTCTTTTCCATCAATATATTTCACTGTTTCAGAAATATTACTTTCAGAAACATTGACTGAAACATGATTTTCAGGTGTCTTCGCTTTTGTTGCATACACAACACTACTACCTTCAGCTAAAACAACTGATGATGCTAAAAACACAAAAAGAGTAAATCCCAATTTTTTTCTTAATATGACTCATAATAATTTGATTTTCTACGTTAATAATTATTTTCGTATAATTCGATGGGTAAATAATCTGGGTCTCGGAAGAAAGTGTACTTCATTCCCGTTAATTCATCAACTCGAATTGGTTCACAATAAATCTCTTTTCCAAAAAGATAAGCAACATACTCATCAATATTCTCTACTTTAAATGCTAAATGCCGCAAACCGCAAGCCTCTGGAGTGGTTACTCTTGGTGGTGGATTTGGAAAAGAAAACAACTCTATTTGACTCCCATCGGGAAAAATTAAATCTAGTTTATAGCTATCCCGTTCTGCCCGATAAGTTTCATTTAGCTGTTTAGCGCCTAAAATCTCCATATAAAAATGCTTCGAACGTGCGTAGTTCGAAGCAATAATCGCAATATGGTGAAAACCTAATAATTGGGGTTTCATTATTTCTCCGGTGTGACACTTTTCGCTTTTTCTTCTTCCTGTAAAGCGAGTGCATCACGTGCTGCACGAATACTTTTCTCAAGCATTGGCACGCGAGGATCATCTGGCTCCAATAAACGTAACATCATCGCCCAGGTTACTGCCGCCATTTTATAATCTTCCCCTTCAAAATAACTGAAAGCTAGTAAACTTAAGGCTTCAGGATTCGAATGATCTTGACGAATAACATCACGTAAAAGCTGGTTACCTTTGAGTTTATCTGTTTGATCTTCAGAAGACATTAGCATACGCGCATAGGAAAGCTTATACGTTAAATTATCTGGCTCAAGCTTATTCGCTTGTTGATAGCTATCAAACGCTAATTTACCGTTCCCTAAATTCATTCCAACCTGACCGAGCAACCACCACTTTTTGGCATCTTTTGGTGTTTTTTGTAAATCTAAACGAAGTGCGGTCGAAAATTGCTGCATTTCTGCATCTGTCATTGGGTTTGTGTCTTCTTCTTTGATCCGTTCAAAGAAATAAGGTAATTTTGCCAATGTCTTTTCCATCATATCTTCGGTTTTCCAAGAGCCTAATGGGAAATAAGAAATCCCAGCAATAATGGCTAAACCGAGCAAACCAGAAACAAACCACAACTTACCGTAATTTTTGGCATTTTTATCGATAGCTTGTGTTTCTTCTTGAGGAATATCTTCCAACAATGTTTTTTGTAGCTCTTGCTTGAGTTGTTCAACATTTTCAACTAAACCCTGTTGATTATCTTGGTCAATCTCTTTCAAACGAGAAAAATATAACGCCTTATTTAATTCATCACGTTTTTTATCTTCTTTGGCTTTAACAGAACGCAACAATGGATAAAAACAAATCAATGCCACCACTAAAGTGAGCGCAATAATACTTAATGCAAAATCCATTATTTATCCTTTTCTTTGAGTAAAGCCGACAAGCGTGCATTCTCTGCATCATCTAAAACAACGTCAGAATTAACCGCATTTGAGCTTTTCGATTTACGTTTAAATACAAATAAAATGCCAACAAACACTAATAAAATTGGTGCAATCCATAACACCATTGTGGCCATTGTCATAGGTGGGTCATAAGTCACGAAATTGCCATAGCGTTGGATCATATAATCTACAACTTCATTTCGATTTTTGCCTTCTTGCAACAATTCAAACACTTTGCCACGCATATCAACAGCAATGGTTGCATTAGAATCGGCAATATTGTTATTTTGACATTGTGGACAACGCAATTCTTGCGTTAATTGGTGATAGTCCTTTTCTTGCTCTGGCGAAGCAAAATTTAGCGCATCAATTGCGGCAGTCGCAGAGACGCTCATAAAAAGTGCGGTCAAAAAAAGCCATGATTTTCTCATTATGGTTTCTCCGCTAATTTGTCATAAATAGGCTTCAAGGTTTCATTCCAAACACGTTCATTCACATCCCCCGCTAAGCGATAATGAATCACACCTTTACCATCTACAATGAATGTTTCCGGTGCACCATAAACGCCTAAATCTAATGCAAAAGAACCTTTTTCATCTTTAAGCACAAGGCTATAAGGATTGCCCAAATCTTTCAGCCATTTCATCGCTTTTGGCGATTCATCTTTATAGTCTAAACCAATAATTGTCACGCCTTGTTTAGCCAATTGATTCAAATATTGGTGTTCTGCATAACAAGTTGGACACCAAGTCGCCCACACATTTAAGAGAATTGGTTTACCTTGTTGGAAAATTTCATTACCGTAGGTTTTATTTTCCAATAAATCCGTTAATGTTTTCTGCGGCACAGGTTTTCCTACCAGGGCAGACTCTAACGCTTTCGGATCATCACCTTGTGCATTGCGTCCAAGCTGAACTAAAAAGGCTATAACAACAGCTAGAAAAATAATAAGTGGGATAAGTAGTTTTTTATTCATAACACGATCAATTTACATCTATTTTTAGGGGCTAAATTTAGCCCCTCATCACAATTAAGACTGTTTTACCAAACGACTAAAACGATAACGACGGTCAAACATACAGAGCAAGCCACCTATCGCCATAAACAATCCACCAATCCAAATCCAACGGATAAACGGTTTATAGTAAAGGCGAAGCGCCCATGAGTTATCTTCTATTTTTTCACCCAAGGCGACATAAAGATCGCGGGTAAAGCCCCAATCAATTGCCGCTTCAGTCATTGGCATTTTACTGACGGTATAAAAACGTTTTTCAGCAAATAATGTTGCTTCTGGTTTACCGTCTTTTGAAATATCAATTTGTGCTTTGCCGCCCATATAGTTTGGACCATTTGCATCACTCACGCCGGTAAATTTAAAGTCATAGTCAGCGATCTGCACCGTATCGCCAACGGCCATTCGCACATCGCGCTCTACACTAAAGTTTTGGCTAAATGCAATTCCCCAAACTGTCATCGCCACACCAAGGTGAGCCAAAATCATCCCCCAATGGGAACGGGAAAGTTTGGTAATACCTTTAAAGAAAGATTCACGGTGTGTTGCGCGTTGTTTCATTTCATAAAGGCTTAATAACACAATAATGACGGACATCATGGTGCCAAGCACAACACTAACGGTGAATTTATTGTGTAGGAAATATGGTAAGGCAAGCCTGCAATCGCCATTACAACCACACTCACTACAACCGGTGTACGAATTTCAGAGAACTGATCACGACGCCATTTAACTAATGGCCCAATACCTAGTAATAAAGCAAATGGGGTCATAATAATCAGGAACATTTGATCAAAGAACGGCGCACCGATCGAAATAGAGCCCAAACCTAATTGTTTGTGAACTAATGGCAATAACGTCCCTAAGAACACCACACAAAGTGCGGTCATTAATAGGATATTATTCAATAACAATAAGGTTTCGCGAGAATAGCGTTCTGCATTATCACGCGAGCGAATTTGGTTGCCTTTGTAAGCGTACAAGGTTAAAGAACCACCAATTACCACAACCAAATAAGCAAGAATATATAAACCTCGTGTTGGATCTGAAGCAAAGGCGTGTACTGACACTAAGATACCGGAACGAACTAAGAACGTACCCAGTAAGCAAAGTGAGAAAGCAAGGATTGCTAAAAGCACAGTCCACGCTTTAAAAGAGCCACGTTTTTCAGTCACCGCTAAAGAGTGGATTAATGCGGTTCCTGCAAGCCAAGGCATTAAAGAAGAGTTTTCTACTGGATCCCAGAACCACCAGCCACCCCAGCCTAACTCATAATAGGCCCACCAAGAACCGAGCACGATCCCGAGTGTTAAAAAGACCCAAGCTGCCATCGTCCAAGGGACGAGACCATCTTGCCCAAGCGGAGTCTAATTTCCCTGTCATTAATGATGCAATCGCAAAGGCAAAAGCCACAGAAAAACCAACATATCCCATATAAAGCAATGGAGGATGGAAAATCAAGCCCACATCTTGCAACATTGGGTTGAGTTCTCGACCATCTACTGGGAAGTCAGGGAATGTACGGGTAAATGGATTTGAGGTAAATAATACGAAGAGTAAGAAGCCGATGCTAATAATCCCCATAATACCCAACACGCGAGCCACGGCTTCTTGTGGTAAGTGTTTGCTAAATAAGGCAACCGCTGCGCCCCAAAGGGTTAATAGCCAAATCCAAAGTAATAATGAACCCTCGTGTGAACCCCACACCGCAGATAAACGATAATAAATCGGTAAACTGCTGTTAGAGTTATTTACCACATATTGCACACTGAAATCATTGACGGCAAACAGATAGAATAATGCTGCAAAAGCAATGGTTAAACTGAAAAATAAACCATAAGTCATTGGACGAGCCAACGACATTAATTGAGGGTGACCTTTTTCTGCGCCCCATAATGGGAAAATCGCTAAAAAGAATGAAACGGCAAGACTTAAAGCAAGCGCATAATTTCCTAGTTCAGCAATCATTATTGACCTTCTTGCGGTTTTTGCTGGGTTTCTTTATAACGACGATCAGCTTCACTCTCGCCTTTTAACTCTGCGCCCATTGGCTTATGTACTTTCTGCATTTTATCGCCTAATTCTGGTGGTACATAATTTTCATCATGTTTAGCAAGTACTTCTGTCGCCTCTAATAAAGTAGGCTCTTTTAATACGCCTTGCGCGACGATACCTTGCCCTTCACGGAAAAGATCAGGAAGAATACCTTCGTATTCTACAGTGATTGATGGACCAATATCATTTAAGTCAAAGCGAACTTTTAAGCTTTTTGGATCGCGTTTTACTGTGCCTTCCACAACCATGCCACCTACACGGATGCGTTGCCCCACTTCAGGTTTTTGATCTGCTTTGCCTTCTTTACCTTCAATGACTTCGGATGGCGTATAAAATAAATCGATATTTTGGCGAAGTGCATAAAGGACTAAACCTGTTGCAATCGAAATACCTAAAATCACAAAGATAATGATAGAGAGTCTTGATTTACGTCTTGGATTCATAGTGTATTTCCTTTATTTGCTTGGCTTAAACGAGCTTCACGTTGTTGCTCGCGTAACACTTCTTTTAACACCGCTTTACGTCCCTTGACGCTTTGTATCGCCAAAATAATCATTGCCACAAGGCTAATGCCGTAGGAAAGCCACACATAAAAACCGTAGCCTCCCATATTGATAAAATCACTCCAACTTTGGAAAAACATTTTCCGCTCCCTAAAATAAAAATGAAAAACTATTTTAGCTTACTTGCTAACTCTTTTACCCATGGGCGTTTGCTATCTTCTTTCAGCAATTCAACGCGATAACGCACAAGCGTAAACCAAATGGATAAAAATAAAAATCCAAAAATACATAAAATCAGTGGAATTAACATCGGCGTTGCAATAGACGGTTTTTCAAACTTCGTGATACTTGCCCCTTGATGTAAAGTATTCCACCACTCTACGGAAAAGTGAATAATTGGTAAATTCACTACGCCAACAATACACAAGATTCCCGCTGATTTTGCGCCCACCGCACGATCAGAAAATGCAGAATAAAGGGCTAATACACCGATATATAAGAAGAAAAGAATGAGTTCTGCGGTTAAACGTGCATCCCACACCCACCAGGTTCCCCACATTGGTTTACCCCAAATAGCACCAGTGACTAACGCGATAAAGGTAAACATCGCACCAAAGGCGCCATGGCAACCATCGAAAGGTGTGCGGCTTTAATTTGCCAAACTAACGCAATAATCGCAGCAATCGCCATCGAACCATATACGCCCATTGACCAAATCGCCGCCGGCACATGCACATACATAATTCGGAAACTATTGCCTTGTTGATAATCAGCCGGAGCATAAGCTAAACCCCAAACGATCCCAACAGCCAGTAATAAAACCGCAATCACACCAAAAAATGGGCTCAATTTGCCACATAAATGATATTGGGTTTCATGTTTTGCGTAAGGATGTAACCACTTCCACATAAAAGATCCTTAATTCCAAAAAATAAAAAACAGTTAAAAATCTGACCGCACTTTCACCGCAATAGTGATTAATTATCTAAACTAATTCGTAGTGCCGCTGCAATAGCGAAAGGCGATAATGTTATCGCACCAGCCAAAATTGCACCTAAAATAGCAAGCTGTCCGCCATAAGGGAGATTTAACGCGGCGGCATCTAAAATTGCTGAGGCAAAAATTAAAACCGGAATGAATAATGGTACCACAAGTAAACTCAGCAATACGCCACCTTTACGCAATCCCACCGTCAATGCCACACCAATTGCGCCAATGCAGCTTAAAATTGGTGTTCCCACTAGCAAGGTGACCACCAACGCCCACCAAATATTCACTTCCAACGAAAGCAATAAAGCCGCAATAGGGGAAAGTAAAATCAACGGCAAACCAGTTAATAGCCAGTGTGCAACAACTTTTGCGAGTGCCGTTAGCGCTAAAGGTTGAGCCGTAAGCATCAATTGTTCTAAAGAACCATCAATAAAATCATCTCGAAATAAGCGCTCAAAAGACAGCAACGCAGAAAGCAGTGCCGCCACCCAAGCAACCCCCGGTGCAATGCGAGAAAGGAGTTTAGGATCCGGCCCAATCACCAATGGAAACAGCGTGATAACGATCAAAAAGAACCAAAGCGGGTTCAATATTTCCGCTTGTTTACGGGTCGCAATCTTCAGCTCACGCTTTATAATCTGTAAAAAAATATCATAAAAAAATCTAAGAGTTATATTTATAATCAGCAAGATTGATTTTTTTCAATAACGTACTTGGCACTTCTTGGTGACTCGTTAAAATCACCATTCCACCTTTTTTAGCATGATTTTCAAAAAGTGCGGTCAAAACTTCAACCCCTTTTTTGTCTATTGCTGTAAAAGGTTCATCCAAAATCCAAAGAGGTGCTTCCGAGATCCATAATCTCGCCAAAGCAATTCGCTTTTGCTGACCTGCTGAAAGTTGGGCTGCCGGTAAATCTTCGCGACCGAGTAAGCCCACAGTTTCCAACACATCCCATAAAATATCGGTGCCTTGCTGACTTTGACTAATCTGCTGATAAAATTTTAAATTTTCCCATGCCGTTAATTCAGGCTTTACGCCAGAATGGTGGCCGAGATAAAGTAGCTGATGATGGTATTCTTCGCGTTGTTTTGTAATCTCGTCTGAATTCCACCGCACTTTACCTTCTACAGGCTGTGCAAGGCCAGCTAAAATGCGCAATAAACTTGTTTTGCCGATACCATTGTGCCCTTCAATTTGCACGAAATCACCGCTTTGAAATTGCAGTGAAAGATCAGTGAACAATATGCGATCGCCACGTTGACACGCTAATTGTTCTAATTGAAGTTGATGAGCAGGAAACATAGTCTCAGCCTTAAAAATAAAACCTTGTTAAAAATCAGCGGGTATTCTACCACAAGGGGAAATTTTGACGAGATTTTAAGGGCTAAAAGGTATAACTATTTAGAAGTAGATCGGTGTGTTTATTGATTTAAAAACAAATTAAGCTTTTTCTAGTCTATTCATCGGATAATCAAATAATTAAAAGATTTACTGATCTAAATCAAATTTTCTGCTACCATTTAACTACTTTTTTTGATGTTGTTTTATCAAAAACATTACCTTAACTTCATTTAAAAAAGGAACATATTATGTCTTATACTCTACCTGAATTAGGTTACGCTTATGATGCGTTAGAACCACATTTTGATGCACAAACAATGGAAATTCACCACACTAAACACCACCAAGCCTATGTAAACAATGCAAACGCGGTGTTAGAAACTTTACCTGCTGAATTTTCTGAAATGTGCTCAGGTCAATTAATCAGCCAATTAGACAAAATCCCAGCTGAAAAACGTACTGCATTACGTAACAACGCAGGCGGTCACGCAAACCACAGCTTATTCTGGAAATCATTGAAAAAAGGCACCTCTTTACAGGGTGATTTAAAAGCAGCTATCGAACGTGATTTCGGTTCTGTAGAAAACTTCAAAGCTGAATTTGAAAAAGCAGCAGCGACTCGTTTTGGTTCAGGCTGGGCGTGGTTAGTGATCAACCAAGGTAAATTATCTGTTGTATCAACAGCAAACCAAGATTCTCCATTAATGGGTAAAGAAATCGCAGGTTGTGAAGGTTTCCCACTTTTAGGTTTAGATGTTTGGGAACACGCTTACTACTTGAAATTCCAAAACCGTCGTCCAGACTACATCAAAGAATTCTGGAACGTCGTAAACTGGGATTTCGTTGCGGAGCGTTTAGCTAAAAAATTAGCAGATTGCGGATGTGCAGCTAAATAATCGCTTCTCAAAATAGATAAAAAATCGCCTATTTTTAGGCGATTTTTTTATCGGTTAAATCCAACGTCTGACTTTTTTCTTATAAGCCAAATAAGACTCACCAAACTTCTTCTCTAGCCAGTATTCTTCAGGTTTAATTTGCCATTGTGTGATGAGATAAATAAATAGAAAAACACCTAAAAAACTAACCGTACTTTGCAAATAAAACGCCCATGCCACTAACAAACCCGCTAAGCTTAAATACATTGGGTTACGACTAAAGCGATAGATACCACTTACCACAAATACTTTGCTTTTCTCTAAATGGATGGGATGAATATTAGCTTTATTTTTGTAGAATTGCCAAACACTGAAAAAACCAACAAAAGATGAAGCCAACGCAATCAGATAAGTAATCACGATATTGATTGTAACAGGGTAAGGATTAGGTAAGCATATCATGATAAGTGCACAGCCAATAAAAATGACGGGTGGCGGCACAATAGGTTTCTGAATCATAAGATCAAAAATCCAATAAAAAAGCCCGAGCAATTCGGGCTAAATTAAAAATATTACAGATTATTTAATTTCATCTGCGCCATTTGTTTTTCTAACGGGTTACCGCTTTTTTGTGCATTCTCAAAGCTTGCTTTAGCACCATTCACATCGCCTTTTGCGACTTGAATATCGCCCGCTAAAAGATCTTTACGTGCACTAAAGCCTTGGCTTTTCACTTGATTTAGACTTGCTAATGCTGCATCAAATTGACCTTGTTGGAATTGCACCGCAGACAAACGAAGCGCTGCAAGAGAAGTTAAGATATCATCTTGTGATTGAGCAATCGCTTGTTTTAAGCTATTTTCAGCAGAGGCGTAATCTTGTTTTGCAACAAAACCTTTTGCTTCATCTAATAAGCTAAATACCGCATAGCTGGTTTTATCATGCGCTTTCACAAATTCAGCTACTTTAGCTTGTTGTGCGGCGGCATCTTTGTTTGTGGTATAAACTAAGGCATCATATTCAGCAGACGCTTGCATAATTTGATTGGCTTGATAAGACTGCCAATAACGCCAGCCCAACATCCCGCCTACACCAAGAATAAAAGCGGCAATAATGGTTTTGCCATTGTCTTTCCACCATTCTTTTAACTGGTTCAGTTCTTGTTCTTCTTCAATGGTATATGCCATTTTCCTATCCTTCTAAAATTAAAATTGGGCTTTCACGTGTTCAATTAAATTGGCCACATCAATGGTTTGCTGCTCTGCTGCGCCAAGTAAGTGTTTTACCACAACTTGATTATTTTGCACTTCACTTTCGCCAAGCACAAGAGCTAGAGTCGCACCAGACTTATCTGCGCGTTTAAATTGTTTTTTAAAGTTACCACCGCTGCAATGCAACATTGTGCTTAAGTGCGGTAATTCTGAGCGAAGTTTTTCAGCTAGTTGGAATGCGGCTAATGTTGTACCTTCACCTTGATAAACAACGTAAATATCTACCGCACTTTTTACCGGAATCGATTTATTCACTTCTTGAACGAGTAGCACTAAACGCTCTAAGCCCATTGCAAAACCAACACCACTTGTTGCGTGGCCACCAAGTTGTTCAACTAAGCCGTCATAGCGTCCACCACCACATACGGTCCCTTGCGCACCTAATGCTGATGTCACCCATTCAAATACGGTTTTATTATAATAATCTAAACCACGAACCAATTTTGGATTAATTTCATATTGAATACCAACCGCATCTAATAGACCGCATAACTGCGCAAAATGCTCGCGGCTTTCATCATCTAAATAATCCAATAATTTTGGTGCGCCGTCCAATACGTCTTGTAATGCTTGATTTTTAGTATCCAAAATACGTAATGGATTTTTTACAAGACGTTCTTTCTCTTCTTCGCTCATTAAATCTTGGTGATTTTCTAAGAAGGCCACTAACGCAGAACGATAGTTTGCACGTGCTTCTAATGAACCAATCGAATTTAATTGAAGTGAAACATGTTGTTCAATACCTAAGGCTTTCCACAAACGTGCCGTTAAAATAATTAACTCAGCATCAATTTCAGGGGTTGCGATACCAAATACTTCGACACCCGCTTGATGGAATTGACGGTAACGACCTTTTTGTGGACGTTCATGGCGGAACATTGGTCCCATATACCATAAACGTTGTTCATTGTTGTAAATCCAACCGTGTTCAATCGCAGCACGCACACATCCTGCCGTACCTTCTGGACGAAGTGTTAATTGTTCATCATTATCCCAGAATGTGTACATTTCTTTTGAGACGACATCTGTGACTTCACCGATTGCACGAGCAAATAATGGCGTACTTTCCACGATTGGCATACGCACTTCTGAATAGCCGTAGCTACTTAAAATTTGGCGAACCTGCCCTTCAATCCATTGCCAAAGTGGAGATTCAGTTGGGGAACAGTCATTCATCCCACGAATTGCTTGAATATTTTTTGCCACGAGTTTTCCTTAAATAATTCGATTTTTTGGATCTTGTTGTGCAACTTTGGCACGAATTTTTGCTTCTAATTGGTCAATAATCGCGTCGTTATCAAAACGTTCTTTTTGACGCTCGCCATCTAAATAATAGCCACTTTTCTTATTACCACCGGTCACACCAAGGTCAGACACTAATGCTTCACCTGGGCCATTTACCACACAACCAATAATAGACACATCCATTGGGGTAATAATATCTTCTAAACGTTGTTCCAGTGCATTCACCGTGCCGATCACATCAAACTCTTGACGAGAGCAAGTTGGACAAGCAATAAAGTTAATCCCGCGAGAACGAATACGTAACGATTTCAAAATATCAAAACCAACTTTGATTTCTTCTACAGGATCGGCGGCTAAAGAGACACGTAAGGTATCACCAATACCTTCCGCCAACAGCATACCTAAACCAATTGCAGATTTCACTGAGCCAGCACGCGCGCCACCGGCTTCCGTAATGCCTAAATGCAACGGCTGTTTAATGGCTTTTGCCAGTAAACGGTAAGATTCCACTGCAAGGAAAACATCCGATGCTTTTACGCTTACTTTGAATTGGTCGAAGTTTAAACGATCCAAGATCTCAACATGACGTAACGCTGATTCTAACAAGGCTTCTGGTGTTGGTTCACCAAATTTTTCTTGAATATCTTTTTCTAATGAGCCAGCATTGACACCGATACGAATAGGGATATTTTTATCACGCGCACAATCCACCACTGCACGAATACGATCCTCACGACCGATATTGCCTGGATTAATACGTAAGCAATCCACCCCATATTCAGCCACTTTTAACGCAATGCGATAGTCAAAATGAATATCCGCCACTAATGGCACATTCACTTGCTGTTTAATGATTTTAAAGGCTTCGGCGGCATCCATAGTTGGTACAGAAACGCGCACAATATCTGCACCGACACGCTCCAAAGATTTAATCTGTGCAACGGTCGCTTCAACATCAGTTGTGCGAGTATTTGTCATGGATTGTACGGCAATCGGTGCATCACCACCGATTGGTACATTGCCCACATAAATTTTTGTCGATTCACGACGTTTGATAGTAGGTTTTACTGCTGACATTCTTTCGTAAATTATTCGTTAAGGTTTTGGTAATTTAAATTTAGCCACACGGCCATCAACTGTAAGCGGATACACTTCGCCTTTATAAGTAATGCGAACGTTACCTGGCGCACCGATAATCAAGGCATATTCATCACCATTAAAGGTTAAGGTTTCACCTTGTTTATATTCTTTTTGCGCTAATACTTTACGGTTTTTGTCTTTCACACTAATCCAACTTGAATTTCGTGATCTCAATAACGAGATCGCCTTTCGCTGTAGTTGGTGCTTCAGAAATAGCGGGGTTTTCAACCGCACTTTGTGTATCTGGCACGGTTTTCTCTATTGTTGGTTCTGTGTTAGGTAACGTTTGTTCCACAACCGGTGCTTGAGCTTGTTCAACGGTAGGCGCTGAAGTTGCAGCGGTTGAAACTTCTGCGTTTACTGTTTGAGCTTGATTTTCTTGAGTAGTTGAAACAGCAGGTTCAGCAGCGGCATTATTTGTTTTTTCCGCTACAGACGTAGTTTCATTGCTTGACACCGCAGGCTGACTATTTACTGTTACTGGAATTTCATTCGAATTAGTAACTGGTACCTCTGCTGTTTTTTCTTTTTCAACGTAGGTTTGCACTAAATTATCACGTTCTTCGTTTGATTTTTGATAATTTTGCCACCACCATAAGCCAGTCATTCCAACAGCAGCGAGTAAAATAATTGTTGTGAGTGTGCCTACCCAACGGCTGTGAGAAGAATATTGGTTAACTGAACGAGTCGCACGTGTATTTTTACTTAAATCATTTTTATGTGCTTCACCAAAAGTTAAATGTGTCCATTCAGCATCAGGAATACGTAAAAATTTCGCATAACTGCGAACGTAACCTCTCAAAAAGGTTGAAGGTACATTTTTTTGGACAAATTCATTATTTTCTAATTTTGCCAAAATGCTTGGACGTAAAGAAATAGCCTTTGCCACATCTTCTAGAGAAAGGTTTAGTGCTTCGCGTGTTTGGCGAAGTTTATCCCCAAAGGAGATTTCAGTTGTTTCAGTTTGTTCGACGATTGTATTCATAGATATAAAAATAGAGAAATAGAAATAAAAAAACTAAATACCAAATTCTAAAGTCGAAAGGGGCTTTTGGCAATGATTATTTGAGCGTGCGGAGCTTTTCCGCTCTAGAAGGATCAACTTGGCGTAATTTATCCAACGCTTGTTGATAAACATCGGTTTGTTTTCCAGCAAAAGCACAAAGTGCCATATTTTCGTAAGTATCAGCTTGATGATAATAATTCGGTGCAGCGAGTGCCGCATTAAATTGTGAATAAGCTTGTTCAAACTCACCTTGCCCACATAAAAATGCACCGAAAGTTGTTATACACATCGCCTTGCTTATCGTCTAACTTAATCGCCTGTAAATAAGCTTGCTTCGCTTTTTCCGTATCGCCTTGTAATTGATAAAAATGCGCAAGTGCCGAGTGCACAAGATAATAGTGGTCATCATGTTCAAAGGCTTTATCTAAATTCAGTTTTGCTTGAACAAAATCCTCTTGTTGCAGATAGCCTAATGCCAATTCAACACGCGCTTTTGGCTGCTTGTTGTTTATTAAAATCAACAGAAGACTGAGAGACACAAGCCGAAAAAACAAAAGGAAAAATGACCGCACTTAGAATGTTAATTGGGATTAATTTCATCTTATCACTCCTCTATCTTATCACTCTTCTCTAGGCCATTTTTCCCTTTACAAGTATTGCTATATTTAGCTTAGTTAACAGCTTTTACGTCAATACCTTCACCAAACTTACGTTTCATTGCTGTACGTTTGGTTCGGTCGATCACATCCCCCGCCAACTGACCACAAGCAGCATCAATATCATCACCACGGGTTTTGCGCACAATCACCGTAAAGCCGTATTCCATTAAGGTTTTTTGGAAACGATCGACACGGCTATTTGAGCTTTTACCATAAGGCGCTTCTGGGAATGGGTTCCATGGGATTAAGTTGATTTTACATGGTGTATTTTTTAATACTTGAGCTAATTGATGCGCATGCTCTGTACCATCATTCACATGATCTAATAACACATATTCAATAGTCACTTTACCATGGTTAGCATTTGATACTTCTAAGTATCTGTGTACCGAATCCATCAACATTTTGATGTTATATTTTTTATTGATCGGCATAATTTCATCACGCAATTCATCGTTCGGTGCGTGAAGCGAAATCGCTAATGCCACATCAATCTTATCGCGTAACATATCGAGTGCTGGCACAACACCTGAAGTGGATAACGTCACGCGTCGTTTAGATAATCCATACGCGAAATCATCGAGCATAATTTCCATCGCGGGTACAACATTGGCTACATTTAACAATGGCTCACCCATACCCATCATCACCACATTGGTAATAGGACGTACACCCGTCACACCAAAATTACCGATAATTTTTGATGCACGCCAAACCTGACCGATAATTTCAGACACCGTTAAATTACGGTTAAAGCCTTGTTGTGCTGTTGAACAGAAAGTACAAGCTAAGGCACAGCCTACTTGAGAAGAGACACAAAGTGTCGCGCGATCCGCTTCAGGAATATAGACCGTTTCAACTTGCTGTTCACCTACCTGCATCGCCCATTTAATGGTGCCATCTGCAGAGCGTTGCTCAACCGCCACTTCTGGCGCTTTAATTTCAGCGACCGCTTTTAATTTTTCTCGTAATTTTTTATTAATATTGGTCATATTGTCGAAGTTATCTTCGCCAAAATGATAAATCCATTTCACTAATTGATCCGCACGAAATGGTTTCTCGCCTAATTCAGCAAAAAACTCACGCATCTGCTGACGCGTTAAATCCATTAAGTTAATCTTTTTTGTATTCGTTTCGGATGAAAGGGGTTGTTCTAACATAAAGCCTCGTTATTACACATTACGGCGATGATGTTACTCAGAATTGAGCAACAAAAAGTTCGCATATTAAAAATGAGCCGAGATTTTACAGATTTACCGACGGATAAGCTAGCAGATTTGAAAAACAAAGAAAATTTTGACCGCACTTCTTTGCGATCGCTATCGCAAAAATCAAAAAAAAAAAAAGAAAAAAAGTGCGGTTAAAAAACTTTAAATTTTTTCTCTTTCACACATCCCAAACCCTTACAAAAACTGATAGAATACAAGCTTTGTTTTATTCTCTAAGTTGGCTATATTAAAAGATATGTTAAAAAAAGTGCTTTCTGTATTGTGTTTAGTGCCAGCAATGGCAACAGCACAATCTTATGTCGTGTATGATTTCACCCATGATCGCGTGCTCGAAAGTAGCTCACCGAATCATGTTCAACCTATCGCATCAGTCACCAAATTAATGACTGCAAATGTGTTTCTTGAAAATAATCGAAACGCAAATTGTACTGCATCGATTACTGACGATGATTACGATTACATTAAAGGCACACATACAAAATTACCAAAATACACGCCGATTTCTTGTAATGAATTATTAAAAGCAATGCTCGTTCATTCTGATAACTATGCCGCTCACGCCCTTTCTCGCTCTGCTGGCATGAGTCGTTTGCAATTTATCCAAAAAATGAATGAAAAAGCACGAGAATTAGGTATGCGCTCTACCCGCTTTTCAGATAGCTCAGGTTTATCTGACAGTAACATTTCAAGTGTGATGGATCTCGTAAAACTGGCTAAATACTCTCTTAACAAAGCACAAATCAAAAACCTCTCGAATATGCCAAGTGCTTTCATTCAAGCTGGCGGACGTAGCGTTTTTGTTAAAAACACCAATAAATTAGTGCGTGAAGAAGTGTTTGATGCGGCAATTAATAAAACGGGTTACATTCGCGAATCTGGCTATAATTTAGTCTTTGTGAATAAAAATCCATGTAATCGCGCGACCATTGGGGTGATCAGTTTAAATAACCATTCATCTGCGTTTCGTACCAACTTTACCAAAGGAAAATTGGAACAATACGGTTGTATCGCAGGACGTAGCATGCACAACTTTACCGTTGATGAAGCCCAATATGAAGAAGGCTATGATGAAGCGGGTATGGATCGCCTAATCCAACAAGTTGGTGGTTAATCATTTCAAAAAGAGCGGTCAATTTTGCACAAAATTTTCCGCTTTTTAATTTTAATCACCTATCGATTTGATAATTATTTTCATTTGAAAACCTTATAAAAAATGATATTATTCTGCAGAATGCTAATCAATCATTATTTTTAAGGAGAACTCATGAAGCATTTATTTAAAAGCCTATCTGTTATTGCTCTAGGTTTAGCTGCTTTACAAGCCGAAGCGAAATTTAAAGTAGTAACCACATTTACGGTTATTCAGGATATCGCACAAAATGTTGCAGGCGATGCCGCGACGGTGGAATCTATCACCAAACCTGGTGCAGAAATTCACGAGTATGAACCGACCCCTAAAGATATTGTAAAAGCCCAATCTGCTGATTTAATTTTATGGAACGGATTAAATTTAGAGCGTTGGTTTGAGCGTTTCTTCCAAAATATCAAAGACAAACCAGCTGTTGTGGTAACCGAAGGCATCACGCCACTTTCTATTTATGAAGGCCCTTATAAAGATGCCCCTAACCCACACGCTTGGATGTCGCCATCTAATGCGTTGATTTATGTCGAAAAATATCAAAAAAATGCATTAGTTAAATACGATCCGCAAAATGCTGATACTTATCAAAAAAATGCAGCGGCGTATGCAGAAAAAATCAAACAGCTCGATCAACCTTTACGTGAAAAACTCGCACAAATTCCTGCCGACCAACGTTGGTTAGTGACCAGTGAAGGGGCCTTTAGTTATTTAGCGAAAGATTACGATCTCAAAGAAGGCTATTTATGGCCAATTAACGCAGAACAACAAGGTACACCTCAACAAGTGCGTAAACTTATCGATTTAGTGAAAAAAAATCATATTCCAGTGGTATTTAGTGAAAGTACCGTGTCAGCCAAACCTGCTCAACAGGTAGCAAAAGAAAGTGGTGCCAAATACGGCGGCGTACTTTATGTCGATTCCCTTTCTGCTGCTGATGGCCCTGTACCGACTTATATTGACTTACTGAATGTCACTGTATCCACCATAGTCAAAGGATTTGAAAAATAATGACTGAACTTTCCGCTTCTATTTCCGTTAATGATGTAACCGTGCGTTACAACAACGGGCACACTGCAATTTATGATGTTACCTTTGCATTACAAGGGGGAACCATCTGTGCTCTTGTCGGCGTAAATGGAAGCGGAAAATCAACGCTATTCAAAAGCATCATGGGCTTAATTAAACCACAGCAAGGCAATATTGCGCTTTGTGGTTTGCCAATTAATCGAGCATTGAAACAAAATTTGGTTGCCTATGTGCCGCAAGCGGAAGAAGTCGATTGGCAATTTCCAGTCTCCGTTTATGATGTTGTCATGATGGGGCGTTATGGCTATATGAACTTTTTGCGTATTCCAAAAGCGGAAGATAAACAAAAAGTGTTCGAAGCAATGCAACGGGTAAACATCGAGCATTTAGCTGAACGACAAATCGGCGAGCTTTCTGGTGGGCAGAAAAAACGCGTATTTTTGGCTCGAGCATTAGCACAACAAAGTAAGATTATCTTACTCGATGAGCCTTTTACAGGCGTGGATGTTAAAACTGAAAATGCTATTGTGGAACTCCTTCGCCAATTACGTGCTGAAGGCCATTTAATTTTAGTTTCTACCCACAATTTAGGCTCTGTACCAGACTTCTGTGACCAAGTGGTAATGATTAACCGTACTGTGATTGCTGCCGGTAAAACAGAAGATACATTTAATCAGCATAATCTAGAAAAAGTCTTTGGTGGTGTATTACGACACATCAAATTATTAGGTGAAGATCTGCATAATGATGAAGATAAACGTGCTGTCACCGTGCTTACGGATGATGAACGTCCTGTTGTCTTCTATGGTGAAACCAAAAATGATCCGCCTGCAACAGCTGTAAAATCCTGTCGTCTGCCTCCGTCTGACAAGGAATAAGCCATGCTTGAATATTTGCTAGAACCTTTCTCCTATGAATATATGCAAAAAGCCATGTGGATAAGTACCGCAGTTGGTGGCATTTGTGCCTTTCTTTCTGCTTATTTAATGTTGAAAGGCTGGTCATTAATTGGCGACGCGCTCTCTCATTCCGTGGTTCCGGGTGTGGCGATAGCTTATGCCTTTTCACTCCCCTATGCTTTAGGTGCTTTTTTTGCCGGAATTTTGGCCGCACTTTCCATTTTATGGATCAAATCCATTTCTAAACTCAAAGAAGATGCTGTTATCGGCTTTATTTTCAGCACCTTTTTTGCCTTAGGTTTACTGATTATTTCCTTGAATCCGACCTCGATAAATGTGCAAAACATCATTCTCGGTAATATCCTTGTATTGCTGATGAAGATATTTATCAAGTAGCTATCATTATGTTGATTTGCTTGGTCTTATTGCTTATTTTTTGGAAGGATCTGTTACTGATTTTCTTTGATGAAACGCAAGCAATTACCGTTGGACTTTCACCACTGTTTTACAAAGTTCTCTTTTTTACACTCTTGAGTGCTTGTGTTGTTGCCGCATTGCAAACTGTCGGGGCGATTTTAGTGATTGCCATGGTAATCACGCCAGGTGCAACCGCCTATTTACTTACTGACAAGTTCAAAACTCTTATCAAAATTGCCGTAGCATTGGGCGCAATCACTGGTTTCGTCGGCGTTTATTTAAGCTATTATCTGGATGGCGCAACAGGTGGTGTCATCGTAACATTACAAACCTTGTTATTTTTATTGGCGTTTCTATTCTCACCCAAATACGGATTAATCAGTCAAAAACGACGTAAGGTGGTGGATTATGACTGAGATGTTCGCCATTTTCGTTGAGCCATTTCAATTTACCTTCATGCAAAATGCACTACTCACTGCATTAGTGGTTGCCGTCATCTGTGCACTACTCTCTTGCTATTTGGTGTTGAAAGGATGGTCATTGATGGGCGATGCCATTTCCCATGCTGTACTACCTGGGATTGTCTTAGCTTTTTTAGCGGGTATTCCATTAGTGATTGGTGCGTTTGTCTCAGGTATTGCCTGTGCATTAGTGTTGGTTATTTAAAAGAGAACAGTCGTATCAAAGAAGATACCGCGATGGGGATTGTATTTTCAGGGATGTTTGCCATTGGTTTGGTGCTGTTCACTAAAATCCAAACCTCACAACACCTCACACACATCTTATTCGGTAACGTATTGGGTGTAAGCCAACAAGAGCTCATTCAAACGGCAATTATTGCCTTGATCATTTTTATTTTACTTGGATTAAAACGTCGCGATTTTCTGCTTTATTGCTTTGATCCGAGCCATGCTCGCGTTGCGGGTCTCTCGCCTAAATTATTGCATTATGGCTTGCTCACATTACTCGCACTCACCATTGTGAGTACGATGCAAGTCGTTGGGGTTATTCTAGTTGTAGCGATGCTAATTGCGCCTGGTATCACCGCGCTAACCCTGACGAATCGCTTCGATAAGATGCTTGTTATCGCAATCATCAGCGCTGTAACTGCAAGCCTACTAGGCGTGCTACTTAGCTATCATTTTGATGCGTCCACGGGCGCGTGTATTATTTTGCTACAAGCAGCGTTCTTCTTAATAGCATTAATTTATAGCAAAAATAAAAGTGCGGTTAAATTTTCTAAATAAAAAAAGCTAACATTTCTGTTAGCTTTTTATTAGAGTTTATTGCAAGTTGATAAACCTGTTTAATCAGTTTGCTTCTAGACTTATACTCTGATTAATCCTGGATTTTTCTACATATCTCCTAGATCACTCGTTTAACCAGCTAATCTCATCATACTGTTTTGATTTGCCTTGAAATATGGTCTCCCAGTCCATATTCTCAAGCCCTCAGTAACTCTCTTGATATTTCTTACTTATATCTCTTAACCAATCATCTATAACACAATTATTTTCTGATATTTCTACTTATATCTCGTAAAAGCTTACAATCGATTTTCTAACATATTCACTAGGATCATCTCTTAACGCAGCTAATCTTCTAATAGCTTCATTTGGATTTGCCTTGAAATATGGTCTCCCAGTCCATATTCTCAAGCCCTCAGTAACTGACTCTTCTTGTATTATGATTACTATTCTTTAACCAATACATCTATATCTTATTTTTTTTAAAAAAACTCATCAAATGATTTTGCAAAATACTTCTTAAACTCGCCAGTTGCTGTCTTTAGATACTTCATCCTTAAAAAAAACATTAAGATTTTTTTTTATCCTCGAGATAAGTATCCAAAAAGAAATACACTATACATTCTTACTTGATACACTTCAGACTGATATGACAAAAATGCCAATTTTTGATGAATTCACTATTATTAGATTTATAATCAGTAAACGCTCTTTTTTCTTCCTCTTTGAAACCGTTTTCTATTGAAGAAAAATTCTCTTTCTAGAGCTTTCAACATATTCATTCAAATGAAGTCACCTCGCTCATAAAAAAATCAAATTTTTAACAGATAAAAAGTGTTAGAGTTTCATAATGTGCTGTATGCGGGAACATATCAAATAATTGAATTTGAGTAAGTTTATAATTGGTTAGGTGTTGCAAATCTTTTCCCATGGAAATCGCGTTACAGCTGGAATAAAGAATAAAGTGCGGTTGCATTTCATTGAGAAACTCAGCGAGTTCCTTTCCGATACCTCGACGAGGCGGATTGACGATCACCAAATCGGGTTTGTTTTCATCTTGTGCTAAAGCAAAATTAGCCGCATCCAAAGATTGGAATTTAACGTTGTTTAGCCCTAACACCTGAGCGGATTGAGTCGCCGCTTGAATAGCAGATGGCGAAATTTCAATCCCCGTCAATTCCACTTCTTGTTGATCTTTATCCTGTAAAGCTTTAGCACAATGCAGTCCAAAACCTCCAACACCACAAAAGAGATCCCAAAGTTTAGTAATCGGCAAATCTTGCACCCAATCTTGCGCCGCTGCATATAGCCCTTGTGCTACCAGTGGATTCGTTTGGAAGAAACCTTGAGGGCGAATAAATAGCGGAATACCGTTAAAGCTCTCTGATAAGGTGTGCTGGTCCGTTAAAAAGATTTCTTTCTCACCTTCTAAGATCGCTGCGTGCTGAGGTTGGATATTCACGCTCACCACTTCAAGTTGTGGTAATTTTTCCAATAACCCTGCAAATTCACGTTGAATTAACGATAGTTTAGTTTCTGAACGTAATACAAAACGCAACATCAATTTTTTTGTATGTTGGCTTTCTGTGAGCAGAATATATTTGAGCTCACCTTTTTGCTTAGCCACGTTATAAGGGACTAAACCCGCACGTCCAATAAAATCTTTAGAATCGGAAAGAGTTCAGCAAAGCGTTTTGGATAAAGCGGGCAATCACATAAATCTACCGCACTTTGTGGATCATTCGGGTCTTGTAAAATACCTAAAATGGGACGTTCCACCGCGCCACTTACAACCATTTTCGCTTTATTACGAAAGGCAGTCTCGGAGGAATAAAAAGGCGGATGCCAAATTAAATTATCACAATCTAATTTGGCAAGTTGTTGTTTTAGATGCTCTTCTTTCTTGGCGAGTTGCTGTTCATAAGGCATTTCAAGCCATTGACAAGAACGGCAATCGCCTTTTTGATAATGATGGCAATCAATCATTTAGAAGCAAGCCACTCTTGTTGAAGTGCGGTCAGTTTTTGATGATTTTCAATCCAACGCGAAGTTTTTGTGAGTTCTGACCAATCAAAGGATTTTTGTTTGAAGAGAGATTTCAAGCGAGCTTGGCGTGCTGTGAAATGCTCCGTTGTTTCCTGTAACTTCAGATTATCAAGCACTTGAATGACACCTTCTCGCTCATTACAAAGCAATAATAAGTCACAACCAGCCTTCAAGGCTTTTTCACTGCGAGCCACAAAATCGCCCATAAAGCCTGCGCCTTTCATGCCTAAATCATCAGAGAAAATCGCCCCTTGGAAGCCTAACTGTTTACGCAAAATCTCTTTTAACCAATAACTCGAACCGCTTGCTGGCTGGCTATCACATTGTGTATAAATCACGTGAGCCGGCATAATCGCATCAAGCTTACTCTGTTGAATTAATTGCTGGAATGGCAAAATATCATGATTAAAAATCACTTCTTTTGCGCGCTCATCATAAGGGGTTTCAAGATGAGAATCAGCTAAAACATGGCCGTGTCCCGGGAAGTGTTTTCCTGTTGTTGCCATGCCCGCCTGGTGCATACCATCAATAAAAGCTGCTGCTAAATTGACCGCACTTTTTACATCACAGCCAAAACTACGATCACCAATCGCACGACATTCGTGACCTAAATCCAACACCGGAGCAAAACTCAAATCAATATCTAGCGCCACCATTTCAGCCGCCATTTGCCAACCCGCTTCTTTTGCTATTTGCTGTTGCTGAGCTGAGTCCTCAACTAATGCCGCAAAAGCCTGCATCGCAGGGAGCTGAGTGAAACCTTCACGGAAACGTTGCACGCGACCACCTTCCTGATCGACTGTAATCAATAAAGGCTTTTTCACTCGTTGACGAATGGATTTAATTAACGCTTGCACTTGCTGACGATCATAAAAATTGCGGGTAAATAAAATCAAACCGGCAACTAAAGGATGTTCCAGTAATTCAACTTCTTCTTGTTTGAGCTCATGACCTTCTAGGTCAATCAATAATGTGGACATAACTATTGTAAGTAAAGACGATAATTAGTACTTTCTGTGCTTGGTTTTGGTAGTTCAAACACTTTCTTCTCTTGTGGTTGCAATAAAATATTGCCTGATTGGCTTTCTTGCTGATTCGGCCAAACTTGCGTTACACCTTGTGTGTTATACCAATAAAGATGGTAAAGCACATTGAGTTGTTGTGTAGTTTTATTTTTTAAAGCCGCGGTATTATCCGACAAATCAACATCTAAAGCCGGTGCTAAATTTGCCACCATATTTAAAATTGGCTTATTGGTTCCCACAATATTTGGTGCAGATGAACAAGCCGTTAAAAATAATACCGTTGCTGTAATTAGGATCTTTTTCATTATTTTGCCAACATTCTACCTAAAGGTTCACCACCAACAAGATGCATATGAATATGGAATACTTCTTGTCCACCGTGTTTATTACAATTCACAATCAAACGATAACCGTCTTCGGCAATGCCTTCTTCTTTAGCAATTTTAGCCGCAACAGTAAATAAGCGGCCCAAGGTAACTTCATCTTGTTCTGTCACATCATTCACCGTTGGAATGACTTTATTTGGGATAATCAAAATATGGTTTTTTGCTTGAGGTGAAATATCACGGAATGCGGTCACTAATTCATCTTGATAAACAATATTGGCGGGAATTTCTTTGCGAATAATTTTGCTGAAAATGGTTTCTTGAGCCATAGTCTTCTCCTTGTTTTATATAAAAAAGTGCGGTCAAAATTTACCGCACTTTGCTTTTATTTTCCATCAGAAATTGATGATGAATGACATTTCAATCGGCTTAGTGAGCCGCACCTTCTTCTGAATCATCTTGATTAATAAAGCTGGTATTAATCTCGATTTGTGCTTTTTCACGTAACGCTTGCATTAACTGTCCTTGCAATTCACCTTGACGCGCACGAACAAGTTGAGTGCTAAATTTCGCTAATTCTTGCTCATTTAAAGTAGGTTCTTCTACACGTTCAAGGGCAACCACAACCACATCACCTTTGCTGTTACGAGCAACTTGATAAGCCACTTTGCCATCCTGTGGTTTTGCAATAGCAAATACACCTTCATAAAGCACTGGATCTTTATTATCCACTAACGTAAAGGTTTGTGGCTCACCAAAACTAATACCTGCTGGTAGTTTAGTTGGATCGGCAGATAGCGTTTTAACGGCTTGCTGTGCTTTTTCAGACAATACTTTATCGGCTTTTTCACGTTTTAAGAACTGCTCAATCATTGCTTTTGCTTCATCAAGGCTTTGTAAACCTTCAGCTTTATGATCCACGACACGTACCACAACAAATTCATTTTCACCAACCGTTAATGGCTCAGAATTTGCGCCGCCGTTTGCAATATCTGATTCAAAAATGGCAGAAGTCACATTTGGGAAATTTAATGCCGCAGGGACATTATTTTTACCGAAATAATCTGTTTCTTCCACTTTCACGCCTGCTGCTTCTGCTACCGCAGCTAAAGAATCACTGCTTTCTGCTGCTTTTGCACGAACCGCTTTTTCTACCGCTTGGAAACGACTTCCTGCTAAGTTTTTACGTACAGTCTCTGCGATTTGTTCTTTCACTTCTTCTAAAGTACGTTCTTTACGATCTTGCACTAAAATAATATGGTAAGCCCCATCCACATTAACTGGTGTGCTGTATTGACCAACATTTAATAATAATGCCGCATCTTCAAAGTTTTTCGGTAATTCGTTGTCTTTTACCCAACCTAATTCACCGCCTTGTGCACCAGAAAGTTTATCCACAGATTTCGCTTTTGCTAACTCAGCAAAATCAGCGCCTTTTTGCAGTTCTTGATAAACCGCATCCGCTTCTTTCTCAGTGGCTAATTGGATATGCGCTAATTTTTGGCTAATGAATTGCGCTTTATTTTCTTGATAATATTGCGCAATTTGTGTTTCAGTGACAGGTTGTAATTTACCTAATTCATTCGCTGAAACGCGAATATATTGCACTTTCGCCTGTTCAGGTTGAACAAGCGATTTCGCATTCGCATCGTAATACGCTTTAATTTCTTCTTCTGTCACCTTTTGTTTTGCCACTTCATCAGATAATGGAAGGGTTGCAAGACGAGCGATACGTTTTTGGAAAAAGGTTTGTGCACTATCTTTTACTTGAGCCGGCACAACAAATTCACTGTCAGCCAAACCGTTTTGCATTTGTTCAAGTGTTAATGCATTACGTAAAATAGCCGCATAAGTATCTGACGTTAAACCATTTTGAGTCAATAATTGTTGATAACGAGCGTTATCAAATTTACCGTTAGATTGTAAGTTAGGATCGCTTACAATCGCACGTTTGATCATGTCGTCACTTACACCTAACTTTAATTCTTTCGCATATTGACGGATTAATTCTTGATCCACTAAACGTTGAATTAAATTTTGACGAAGTGCGGTCACAAATTCCACCGAGTCAGTTTTCGCTAAGAAACTCTCGCCTTCTTGTTGTGCACGCGCTTCAAACTCTTGGTTGTAACGATTTAAAAAATCTTGTTGAGAGATAGTTTCACCATTTACTTTTGCAGCAAAACTCTCGTTGCCACCATACAAATAGCCAGACATCCCACCAATTAAAAATGAAACTGGAAGTAAAGCAAAGATCGCTTTCCCGATAAAGCTATGGGCGACGCCATGCATTTTTTCAATTAACATTCAATTATTACCCTTTTAAAAAAGACAAAGTTCGTAAGATTATAATCTAAAAGGCGAAAATTCGCACTTAAAAAACACCATGTTCGTGTAGGATTTTCACAGCTATGACTAATAACACTAAACCGCCAAAAATCTCTACTTTGCTTTTGAATTTTTTCCCTAAAAAATGACCGCTCTTTACACCAATAAAAGAGATGACAAAGGTTGTTAAACCTATGATGAAGACAGCCAATAAAATGTCCACGGAAAGAAAAGCAAAAGAGACACCAATAGCTAACGCATCAATACTCGTTGCCACACCAAGTGTTAGCAAGTGTTTTAAACTAATCAATGAGGGAGCGGGTTCATCATCCGAGCTAAGTCCTTCTCGAATCATATTCACACCGATGAGCGCAAGCAAAACAAAGGCAATCCAATGATCCCAATTTTGAATCATCTGACTAAATTGCAGTCCGACAACATAGCCTATAACAGGCATGATGCCTTGGAATAGCCCAAAACAGCATGCAATAGCTAATGCTTGTTTCCATCGAAAAGCGCGCATTGCTAAGCCTTTAGAGATGGAAACTGCAAAGGCATCCATCGAGAGACCAAGCGCAATGACCCACAACATATGAAAAGTCATAAACTAAAGTTTATTTTCCAATACAGAAAGAACTGAAAATATTGCCGAGTAAATCATCCGAGGTAAATTGCCCCGTAATTTCACTCAGGTTAGCTTGCACTAAACGAAGTTCTTCCGCCAGTAATTCACCCGCATGAAACTCGGTTAATTGGACTAATCCAATTTGTAAATGTTCGGCCGCTTTTTCTAAGGCATCAAGATGACGACGACGAGCCAAGAAACCACCTTCCATCCCTGTTTGAAAACCCATCGCCTGTTTTAAATGCTCACGCAACAAATCTACGCCTTGATGAGTTTGGGCGGATAAACAAACGGTCGTTGTTCCATTTTCTTCTTTTAGCCCAACTGCCTCGCCGCTTAAATCTACTTTATTACGAACAATGGTCACTGGCATATTATTTGGCAATTTTGATAAAAATTCTGACCGCACTTTTTCGATATTTTGGCTATCAGGATCGCTACTGTCTAACATTAAGATAATACGATCGGCTTGCTCAATTTCCGTCCAGGCACGCGAGATCCCGATACGTTCAACTTCATCTGTCGCTTCACGAAGCCCTGCGGTATCAATAATATGTAAAGGCATGCCATCAATATGAATATGCTCACGCAACACATCGCGCGTTGTACCTGCAATATCTGTCACAATGGCTGCTTCTCTGCCCGCTAAAGCATTCAGTAAACTTGATTTACCTGCATTTGGACGACCGGCAATCACCACTTTCATCCCTTCACGCAAAATCGAGCCTTGTTTCGCTTCGCTACGAACTAAATCAAGTTGATCAATAATTTCTCGTAATTTTGCTTCGATTTTACCGTCTGCCAAAAAGTCAATTTCTTCATCGGGGAAATCAATCGACGCTTCCACATAAGTACGCAGATAAATCACGGAATCCACTAACTGATTCACTTTATTAGAAAATTCACCTTGTAATGATTTTAATGCTGAACGAGCAGCTTGCTCCGAAGTGGCATCAATTAAATCCGCGATCGCTTCTGCTTGAGCTAAATCTAACTTATCGTTTAAAAAAGCCTGTTCAGAAAATTCACCTGGACGTGCAAGACGAACGCCATCAAGTTGTAAGATTCGTTTTAGCAACAAATCTAATACCACTTGTCCACCATGACCTTGCAATTCCAATACGTCTTCACCGGTAAAGGAATTCGGCGATTTAAAATAAAGCGCAATGCCTTGATCTAATACTGTGCCATCAGCATCTTTAAAAGGTAGATAATCTGCCATGCGTGGTTTAGGACATTTACCTAGTACCGCTTGTGCAACTTCAACCGCTTTTGGACCGGATACACGCAAAATACCAATACCGCCACGTCCTGGCGCTGTCGCTTGTGCGACGATTGTTTCTTTCATAAAAACTCACTAAAAATTGACCGCTCTAATATTGCGGTTATCTTGAGGAAAAATTAATTGGAAAGAGCATTAAGTTTCATTACTTCAGATGCATCAATATAGGAGAGCGAGCTCGTTCTTTTTTTATAAATTTGGAGTATTTGCCCATTCTCTACCGAATTATAAACCTTTTTAGAAGTGAATCTTTCATTTCCATATTGATTAGATGAAATATTAATACTATATATCGATTTGTTTTTACGCTTATAAGTAACCTCGGCTATATAGTTTTCTTCTTGTCCCCAAATGGAAACATAGAACGTTAAGAAAGTGTTTGAAAGTAAGAAAAAAGCAACAAAAAAACCACTACACATAATAATATACCCCAATACTTTCATGAGTATGTGATAAAAAAATATTTTCTTTGGGTTTCTTTTTATTGGAAGCTCTTTTTAGGCTTTGCCTTTCTTTGTAAAAGGGACATTTTTCCACTTCCCAATAAATCACGACAAAAAAAGAAGAATGCTTAATACAAGGGAAACATAAACATCAAGACGTGCACCAGGAAGTAGGGTCTTATCCGAAAAACGTAGGATATATAATTAACTCAATTAAAATAAATAACGAAATGACTTTTTAGTCTTGTATTGAACATCATAAATATATGTAAAAACCGCACCCAAAGGTGCGGTTAGTGATTATTTTTTACGGGTATGTAACCCTTTTTTCTCTAAACCACGGTAGATCATTTGTTGTTGTACGATAGTGATTAAGTTAGACACTAACCAGTAAAGTACTAGACCTGCCGGGAACCAGAGGAAGAAGAACATGAAGATCAACGGCATGAAGTTCATCACTTTTTGTTGCATTGGATCTGCAACTGGTGTCGGTGACATTTTTTGTAACAAGAACATTGATCCGCCCATTAAGATTGGGAGAATGTAGTAAGGGTCTTGTGCCGATAAATCTTGAATCCAACCAAAGAATGGTGCATGGCGAAGTTCAACCGCCTCCATAAACGTCCAATATAATGCGATGAAAATTGGCATTTGAAGGATTAATGGTAAGCAACCGCCAAGTGGATTTACTTTTTCTTCTTTGTAAAGTTTCATCATTTCTTGGCTCATACGTTGGCGATCATCACCAAAACGTTCGCGCATTTCTTGCATTTTCGGTTGCAACATACGCATTTTCGCCATAGAAGTGTATTGTGCTTTTGTAAGCGGATATAAAATCGCTTTAACCACTAAGGTGACACAAATAATTGCCACACCCCAGTTAGATACAATACTTTGAATGAACGTTAATAACCAGAATAATGGTTTCGCGATAAACCATGCCCAACCGTAATCTACAGTCAAGTCTAAGTGGTTAGCCACTTCAGCCATTTTGTTTTGTAATTTGGGACCTGTCCATAATGAGCTGGTAATTGTTTCTGTTGCACCCGCTGGAATAGAAACCACAGGACCACGATAACCAATAGATGCGACGTTATTTTTGCTATCTGTAATACTATAAAGTTGGTTATTTACATCTTGATTTGGGATCCAAGCTGATACGAAATAGTGCTGTAAAACAGCAACCCAACCTCCTTTGGTATCGATAGAAAGATTTTTGTCTTTCATATCGCTGAAGCTGTATTTTTTGTAATTTGTTTCAGAAGAAGAATATGCACCACCAGTATAAGTAGGCATTGCCACGTTACCGCTGCTTTCAACTAATGTATGTTTTAATTGGCCATAAGGTTCAACTTCAATTGCGCTACCACTTTGGTTCACAATTTCAAAGTTAACACCTACATCATAGCTATCGCGTTTTAATACAAAGATTTTACGATAAGTGACACCATCTTTTTCAAATGTTAGTGGTACAGAAAGTTCATTTTGACCTTCTGCTAATTTGAAATTATCACCCGTAACTTGATATTGCGCGCGACCTGCTTTTGTATCGATCCCGTTTTTACCGATTAAGCCACTTTGTGCAATGTAAACATACTCGTTTGTATCTTTTAATAAAACGAAAGGTTCTTTTGAATTTAATTCTGCATCATATTTTAATAATTCAGAACTGATTACATCACCACCTAATGTATCCACTTTCAAACGGAATACATCATTTTCTAATGTAATAATGTGACCTTTGGTTTGTGAGTCTGCCACTACTTCGGCAGATGAAGAAGAACTTGCCGGTACATCAGAAGAGGCGGTTGTTGTTTGTTCCGTGGTCTGTTGTTGAACCGGTGGATTTTTATCAAGTTGCCATTGCTGATAAACAAGGAAAGAAATAAAGAGTAGTGCAAGCACTAATAGGCTACGTCTTGAGTCCATTATTTTTTCTCATCGTTATTATTAATCTTTTTCGGCGGAACAGGATCGAATCCACCGGCGCTTAAGGGGTGACATTTTAATACACGTTTTAGCGTAAGCCAACTACCTTTTAACAATCCATGTGTTTTTAACGCCTCAATACCATAGCAAGAACAGGTTGGTACAAAACGACAACGCGGCCCAATTAAAGGACTAATCGCTACTTGATAAAACTTAATTAAAGCGATGAGGATTTTTGTGCCAAACGAATGTGACGTGCCCATAATTTATCCAAAGTTTGTAAAAACGTTTTGATTATCAAGCTGACCAATGCCACGTTTCGCTACAAAGACAAAGTCACAAGAAGGCAAATTATGTTGGGATAAACGAAAACTTTCACGAACTAAACGTTTGATACGATTACGATCATGCGCTCGTTTAAGATGTTTTTTAGCCACAGTTAAACCTAAGCGTGGATGCTCAAGATTATTTTTGCGTGCGAGAATGGTAATTTCAGGGGTGCTTGCTCGAAACGGTTGTTCGAAGACATTTTTGAATTGAGTGGGAGTTAACAATCGTAACTCCCGAGAGAAGTTTAGCTTAATCACTAAAAGAGGTGATTATGCAGATAAACTCTTACGACCTTTAGCACGACGACGAGCTAAAACTTGACGGCCGTTTTTAGTTGCCATACGAGCACGGAAACCGTGAGTACGGCTACGTTTTAATACAGAAGGTTGAAATGTACGTTTCATTGTAATCTACCTAAATCAAAATGGTTTACTGTTTTGATATTCAAAACACAACAAGGGTTATAAAAAATAGACCGCAATTTTAATCATAAATTGGGTCTTTCGTCAAATAAGAAAAGAGAAAATTCCGAAAATAATCTTCCGTTTCTTCTAAAATCGTGGGGATTATACGGATTTTGGGCAAAATCTCAAGCAACCTTTTTGTCTTTTTTTGATGAGCAACAGAAGATCTTTTGCCTAAATTATTGTAAAATTCTCTTCGATTTTTAACCGCACTTTTGCGGCTTTTATTTTATATGCATATAACATAAGGATAATTTATCGTGAGCCTTTCCACCCTATGGCAAGATTGCTTATCACAACTACAAGATCAGGTTTCTCCGATGGATCTCAGCACTTGGTTACGCCCATTACAAGCGGATGTCATCTCGCAAGATCAAGTGGTGTTATATGCGTCCAATATGTTTGTGAAAAGCTGGGTGGAAAATCATTACTTGGCTCAAATTCATCAAATTTGCCAAGCCCTCGCTAAAAATCCAAATTTACAAATTATCGTAAAAGAAGGGGTAAAACCAGCTCCAAAAACTGTTGAATCGTCCTCAACTCAAACAGCTAATCATCAAGAAAGTGTGGTGAGTTTTCAGCAAGAATCTGATACATCAACTAAATTTGAATCACATCTAAATCGTAAGCATTTATTTGAAAACTTTGTTGAAGGTAAATCAAACCAGCTTGCTCGTGCAGTAGGTCAAAAACTTGCTCTCGCACCTGGTGAACCAACGGCAAACCCATTCTTTTTATATGGAGGTACTGGTTTAGGTAAAACCCACTTATTACACGCGATCGGTAATGGTATTTTAGCGAATAAACCGAATGCTCGCGTGCTTTATATCCATGCTAATAATTTTATGCAACACATGGTAAAAGCAATGCGTGATAATAAAATGGATCAATTCAAAAAATTCTATCGTTCTCTTGATGCATTATTAGTGGATGATATTCAATTCTTCGCAGAGAAAGAAAAAACACAAGAAGAATTTTTCCATATTTTCAATAACTTATTTGAAACTGGCCGTCAAATTATTTTGACTTCTGACCGCTATCCAAAAGAAATTGAGAAAATTGAAGAACGTCTAAAATCTCGTTTCGGCTGGGGTTTAACCACTGCGATTGAACCACCTGATTTAGAAACCCGTGTTGCAATTTTGCTGAAAAAAGCAGAAGAACATAATATGGAGCTGCCAGAAGAAGTGGCATTCTTTATTGCCCAACGCTTACGCACCAATGTTCGTGAATTAGAAGGTGCGTTAAACCGTGTGAAAGCGATGCAAGACTTCAAAGGTGGTCACATTGATATTGATTTTGTGCGTGACACATTAAAAGATATTCTCGCCTTACAAGAACGTTTGGTCACCATTGAAAACATTCAAAAAGTCGTGGCAGAATACTATCGAATTAAAGTGGCGGATTTAAAATCAAAAAGCAGAGCGAGATCCGTCACTCGCCCACGCCAAGTTGCGATGGCATTAGCAAAAGAATTAACCAATAAAAGTTTACCGGAAATTGGTCGTGCCTTTGAACGCGACCATACGACAGTCTTAAATGCCTGCCGTGAAGTGCCAAAATTCCGTGAAAAAGACAGCAGTATTCAAGAAGATTGGGCGAATTTAATTCGCACATTATCTGCATAAGGAGCCAATGATGCAATTTAGCATTTCAAGAGAAAATCTATTAAAACCCTTACAGCAAGTTTGTGGCGTATTAAGCAATCGTCCGAATATTCCTGTATTAAATAACGTGTTATTACAAATTGAAGATAACCGTTTAACCATTACAGGTACAGACCTTGAAGTTGAGCTTTCTAGCTATACTCAACTTTCTTCTTCAACCGCTGATGGCGCGTTCACCATTCCAGCTAAAAAATTCTTAGATATTTGCCGTACATTATCAGATGAATTTGAAATTACAGTTACCTTTGAAGAAGATCGCGCCATTGTAGAATCAGGTCGCAGTAAATTTAATCTCACTACTCTGCCCGCTGAAGAATATCCAAATCTAACAGATTGGCAATCTGAAGTGGATTTTGCCTTACCGCAAAGCACCTTGCGTCGCTTAATTGAAGCCACCCAATTTTCAATGGCAAACCAGGATGCCCGCTATTTCTTAAACGGCATGAAATTTGAAACGGAAGGTAATTTATTACGTACCGTTGCAACTGACGGTCACCGTCTTGCTGTTTGTACTATCGAATTAGATCAAGATCTACAAACCCATTCAGTTATTCTCCCTCGTAAAGGTGTATTAGAACTGAACCGCTTATTAGAAAGCAGTGATGAACTTGCTCGTTTGCAAATCGGCACGAATAATCTTCGTATTCACTTAAACCACATTGTGTTTACCTCAAAACTCATTGATGGTCGCTTCCCTGATTACCGTCGTGTATTACCACGTAATGCAACTCGTATCGTAGAAGGTAACTGGGAAACCTTAAAACAAGCCTTTGTACGTGCTTCTATCCTTTCAAATGAACGTGTACGTAGCGTGCGTTTAAACTTAAGTGAAAACCAACTTAAAATTACCGCATCTAACCCAGAACACGAAGTGGCAGAAGAAATCGTAGATGTGAATTATCAAGGTGAAGAAATGGAAGTGGGCTTTAATGTGACTTACATTTTAGATGTATTGAACGCCTTAAAATGCCAACAAGTACGTATTCGCCTCACTGATGCGTCATCAAGCTGCTTAATTGAAAACAGTGAAGATGCAAGCGCAGAATACGTTATTATGCCAATGCGCCTCTAAGAATAATGGCCATTTCTCGCTTAATTGTTGAAAAATTTAGAAATTTAAATGCCGTGGATCTTGAATTTGATCACGGCTTTAACTTTTTAGTCGGCAATAACGGCAGCGGAAAAACGAGCTTATTAGAAGCCATTTTTTATCTCGGACATGGACGCTCTTTCAAAAGTGCGGTCGCAAATCGCATTATCTCTTACGACGAACCTCATTTCACGCTTTTTGGCCAAATTCAAGAAAGCCAGCATCAATGGTCTGTTGGCTTACAAAAGCTTCGTCAAGGTAATACCATTGCAAAAATAAATGGTGAAGATGGCAATAAAATTGCCGATCTTGCTCACCTTTTACCGATGCAATTAATTACGCCAGAGGGACTGACCCTATTAAATGGCGGACCTAGCTTTTCGACGCGCATTTTTAGATTGGGGCTTATTCCACCACCATAATAGTTTTCATTCCTCTTGGGTCGCATTAAACCGCTTATTAAAACAGCGAAATGCCGCATTAAGTCAAAATCAGCCTTATTCTGCGATTAAAATTTGGGATATTGAATTAGCCAAATTAGCCCACCAAGTGAGTGATTGGCGAGCTGAATATGCTGAAGCCTTACGTCCAGAAATTGAAAAGACCTGCCAGTTATTTTTACCTGAATTAGAAATTACTGTTAGCTTTCATCAAGGCTGGGAGAAAGAGACTGAATATGGTGAATTATTGGCGCAAAACTTTGAGCGAGACAAAGCCATTGGTTATACAGTTTCTGGGCCACAAAAAGCGGACTTCCGTTTTAAAGCCAATGGATTACCTGTAGAAGATGTGCTCTCTCGTGGTCAATTAAAATTATTGATGTGTGCGCTACGTTTAGCGCAAGGTGAACATTTAATGATTCAAAAACAGCGTCATTGTATCTTCCTAATTGATGACTTTGCCTCAGAGTTGGATCAACATAAACGTGCCTTGCTTGCGGAACGCTTGCAACAAAGTGGATCTCAAGTCTTTGTTACTGCCATCACTCAAGGTCAACTCAAAGAGATGCAAGTGGGAAAAGGAAAATTGTTCCAAGTGGATACCGGTAAGATCACTGAATTGCAACCATAAAAAATAATCCGATCTGTTTAAAGATCGGATTACGTTTAAAACAATGCTATTTTTGATCGCACTTTAGTTTGGTTTCCATTCGCCGTTTAATACGGTACCAATCACATCATAATCTTTTGTGAATACCGCTAAGTTTGCTACCTTACCCGCTTCAACTGAGCCTAAACGATCATCTACACCGATTGCTCTCGCAGGGTAAAGGTTACTCATGCGAATCGCTTCTGCTAATGGAATTTCCACATACTCTACGGCATTCTTGATGGATTCCATCATGGTAATTGATGCACCTGCGATCGTACCATTTGCATCGTAGCAACGACCTTCTTTCACATAAATTGGTTTTCCTACAAAGGTAAAGGTTTCCAATTCAGATGGTGCACCTGCAGCAGCAAGAGAATCGGTTACAATGCAAAGTTTGTCACCTTTCGCTTTTTTATCTAAGCGAACGTTACCAAAGTTCACATGCACGCCATCTACAATAATCCCCGTGTAAACATCAGAATCTAACACTGCACCAACTACGCCCATTGCGCGTCCTGAACTGATCGGCGACATGGCATTGTGTAAGTGAGTAGCAACGTCGCACCTTTATGAAAGGCAGCTTTTGCCACTTCATAAGTTGCATTAGAATGGCCAATAGACACGATAATGCCTGCTTTCACAAAATCAGGAATATATTGCACCGTTGGGTTTTCAGCGGCAATTGTCAGTTTGGTGATGACATCCGCATTATCGCATAAGAAATCTTTCATCTCAGGCGTCGCTTCACGGATATATTCCGGGCGATGTACGCCTTTTTTCTCTAAGCTCAAATAAGGCCCTTCGATGTGTAAACCAAGCGCTTGATTTTTGTGCTTATTCAAATACTCACGCATGATACTTACTGCGCGTTTGATATCTTCATCCGGTGCGGTAATAAACGTTGGTAAGAAACTAGTACAGCCTGATTTCAAGTTAGTGGCTTGCATGATTTCTAATGTTTCTACGCTTGTTTGATCGTTAAACATCACGCCACCACAGCCATTTAATTGCAGATCAATAAAGCCCGCTGTGAGATTATGACCTTGCAAATCAATAGTTTTAATCCCACTTTCTAATTCGCTTTGTGGAATAACAGATTGAATATATTCCCCTTCAATAACCACTGCATAATCTCTTAACACCTCATTTTTGGTGTAGATTACGCTGTTAATTAATGCATACTTCATCATACCTTCCTAAAATCAAATTAAAATTAACCGCACTTATAACACACTATGAATCGCACGACCTTCCAATTCAGTAAAATATTTCACTGTTTTCACTTTCAATTCTTGCAATGCAGGCTCATCACATACTAAAACAAAATGGCGATGGAGCTGTAAAGCACTTACTGTCCAAAGGTGATTAATACCGCCTTCTACTGCTGCTTGTACGGCTAAGGCTTTATTATGGCCCGTAGCTAAAATCATCACTTCTTCTGCATCAAGTAATGTACCCACGCCGATTGTTAAAGCATATTTTGGTACTTGATTTACATCGTTATTAAAGAAACGAGAGTTCGCAATAATCGTATCTGGTGTTAAGGTTTTAATACGGGTACGCGAACTTAAAGAAGACGCTGGCTCATTGAAGGCAATATGGCCGTCAACGCCTACACCGCCCATAAACAAATGAATCTTGCCGTAAGATTTAATTTTTTCTTCATAACGACGACATTCTTCATCATGGTCATTGGTATTACCATTCAAAATATTGATATTTTGCGGTTGAATATCAATATGATTGAAGAGATTATTATGCATAAAACTGTGATAGCTTTCTGGATGTTCTTTTGGTAAACCTACATATTCATCCATATTAAAGGTCACCACATGTTTAAAACTCACTTCTCCCGCTTGATTTAACTTAATCAATTCTTGATAGGTCTTAAGTGGTGTACTGCCTGTTGGTAAACTAATACAAAAGGACGTTCTGCAGTAGGTTTAAAATGATTAATTCGATCAGCAATATGACGCGCCGCCCAACGGCTGACTTGTTGTTCATTGTTCAGAGGAATGAGACGCATAATAACCTTCCTTATCAGTACCACACTGACATTCTTCCCTCCCCGCTATAGAGGGAGGAAAGAAGTAAGTGCGGTCACTTTTCCATTAATTTATAAATATTTTGCTTTTAACTCTTTTGCTTTCGCTAATTGCTCAGGTGTTGCTTTCGCTGTCATTGGTTCACGGCAATAACCTGCATCTACTCCATCTAGTTTCAATAATTCTTTGATAGTGAGATATAAGCCATTCGCTAAAATGCCTTCGATAAGGTCATTGGTCACGTGTTGAACTTGAAGCGCATCAGCCAATTTACCTTGTTTGGTTAATTCAAAGATTTGTCTTGCACGCACACCGTTTACGTTGAATGTACTACCAATTGCACCATCTACACCAAGAGATACTGCCGGCACCATCATTTCATCAAAACCAGCCCAAATGAGGTGATTTGGATAAGCTTTTTTCAAACGTTCTAATAGATAGAAATCCCCAGCGGTAAATTTCACACCAAGCACTTTCGGGTTTTTATAAAGTTCACCAAATTGCTCAATCCCCATATTCACGCCTGTTAAGAACGGAATTGAGTACACGATCATGTTATTGCCTGTTTCAGCAATGATAGTGTCATAGTAATGTTTGATTTCAGGGAAGCTAAATTTATAGTAGAACGGGGTTACTGCAGAAAGACTGTCATAGCCTAATTCGGTTGCATATTTACCTAATTCCACTGCTTCATGTAAGTTCACACTACCCACTTGTGCGATTAGCGCGACTTGGTCTTTTGCTTCATCTTTCGCGATACGGAAAATTTGTTTTTTCTCTTCCGTAGAAAGCATGAAGTTTTCACCTGTTGAACCGCCTACATATAAACCATCAATTTTCATCTTATCAATGTTATAGCGAATAATTTCACGCAAACCTTTCTCATTGATAGAGCCATCTTCATTGAATGATACTAATAACGCACTAAAAATACCTTTTAAGTTACGCATTTTTCTCTCCTATTTGATACGTTGTTCTAAAATGACATTTAATGTTTTTTGCTTTATTTTGACCGCACTTTCCTGTGATGCCTGTACTAATAAAGCGTAAATCAAATCTAATACGAATAATTGAGCGATCTTCGTGCCGATAGAGTCGCCTTGTAGCTTACCTTGTTTATTCCCATTCACTAAAACAAGATCGGCATATTCTGTGATAGGTGAACGCAAACTGTGCGTAATCGCAATGGTTTTAGCGCCATTTTCTTTGGCGATTTTCATGGTATGAGTGGTTTCCTGAGAATAACCAGAATGGCTCAAACCAATTGCCACATCTTTTTTCGTCAATAACGATGCCTGCATATACATAAAATGATTATTACCCGTCGCATCGACTTGCACACCGATACGCATCAGTTTATTTTTGGCATCTTCTGCAGTAATACCGGATGTACCCACACCAAATAAAAAGACACGATTTGCTTGCTGAATGGCTTTTACAGCCTCTTCCAACTGCTCAAAATCTAATAAATTAATGGTTTCATCCATCACGTTATTGATGGCAGATTTCAGCTTATGCGCAATATTCAATGAGTTGTCAGAATCGGTAATATCTGAATCTAATACAGTGTTATCTTTGCCATCTTTTGTGGCAAGCTCGATGGATAATTCCAATTTAAAATCACTGAATCCTTTAAAGCCGAGAGTGCGGCAAAAACGCACAAAGGTTGCCTCCCCGACTTCTAAATGAGCGGCAATTTCAGCTAAAGGTGCTTGCACTGCAAGATCGGGATTCAATAAAATTGCATCCGCAATTTTCTTTTCAGTCTTTGTTAAACTACGATACAACGAGCTGATGGTATTTAAAATATTGCCATTCTTAGCCATAAACCACTCCCGTATTTTTTGCTTGTAATAAGCAATCTTTTACCCAGTAAGCCGCGCCAATCAAGCCTGCATCTTGTCCAAATTGAGCACTTTCTAATTCGCAATGATAAACAGCGGGAAGTTCACTTAATAAAGATTGAACTAACGGTAAATAACCTTCTGCCAACCCTACGCTACCACCAACCACGACTTTTTGCATGTCTAATCCAATCTTCAAATCTGCAATTAAATTCGCAATAGCTTGGGCTGAACGTGTGACAAGTGCGGTCGCTTTTTCATCATTTTGACGGAAACGCGCAAAAGACCTCTTTCGGATCACAAGGATCATCCCATTGAGAAGAAACTGCTTCAATCGCACGACCTGATGCTATAGCTTCAACGCAGCCACGGCGGCCACAGCCGCAAATGGGACCATTAGGATCGGCCAAAGTATGACCTATATGCCCTGCAATACCGTTTGGCTCAGTAAGTAAACGATGATTTAAAATTAAACCGCCCCCTACGCCTGTGGAAACCGTAATAAAGGTAAAGTTTTGAACATCATTAGGATTTTGTAGTTGATACTCGGCGTAGGCTGCAGCTTGCACGTCATTAAGTAAACCAATCGGTTTATCAGTATGCTGTGCAATACTGTCTTTTAATGGGAATTGGGCTAATCCACCCAAATTTTTAGGGTTAAGTGCAGTCAGAATGCCTTGATTAATAATGCCTGTTGAAGCAACAGCGACATAATCAAACTGCCCTTCATATTCTTTTAACAACTGAGCAAGGGTTTGATGCATCGCTTGCGCAGCATCATCTTGTGGCGTGGAAATCTGTTTTCGCTGTTGAATCTCACCATTTTTCACTATAGCAGAAGCGATTTTCGTGCCACCAATATCTAATGCCAAACAACGCTGTAATGTCTGACCACTATCCACTGTTAATGACATATCTTCTTCCTTTATTTTTTCGCTGAATGAATGGCTTCGGTAAACCAACTTACGATATGCTCTAAGCGAGTTAATGCAGAACCTACTGTCACACAATAAGCACCAATTTCAATTGCCGTTTTCGCCAACTCAGGGGTGTTATAGCGTCCTTCCGCCATGACTCGGCAACCTGCTGCTTTCAAATCTTTAACCAATTGATAATCAGGCTCCTCTGGCACAGTACCACCTGTGTAGCCAGACATCGTACTGCCCACAATATCAAAACCGAGTTTTTGACAGTACAAGCCTTCTTCTAAATTCGAACAATCCGCCATGGCTAAACAGCCTAATTCGTGTATTTTTTTGACCGCACTTTCAATATCTACTGGTCTAGGGCGATTTGTCCCATCCACGGCGATAATATCTGCACCCGCTTTCGCTAAATCTTCAATATCATGCAAAAATGGGGTAATTCGTACAGGGCTGTCAGGTAAATCACGTTTCACAATACCAATAATCGGTACATTCACAGTAGGGCGTGTTGCTTTAAGATTTTCTATGCCCTCGATACGCAATCCAGCGGCACCACCAGCAACAGAAGCCTGTGCCATGGCCGCCACGATTTCTGGTTTATCCATCGGGCCGTCATCGACAGGCTGACAAGAAGCAATAAGACCAAATTTGATTTTATCTAAGACTTCATTATGTGATAATTTCGACATATAAACTCCTACATTAGACAGTAACACTTGGTTTCCTTTTTGGCTTTCTGGCTATTATAGTAAAACGCAGTAAAACTTGCACCATAAAAAAATATTTTTTGAAGTACAATTTCAAAATTTGTGATCGGCTTCTCAATTTTGAGATAAAGTTACCACATTTATACAAAATATTTTTTTTTACTTTAGAATATGAAGTAATACTTCATTACTATAAATAGGAGAAAAAAATGAATGTGTTAGGTTATGCGCAAAAAATTGGGCAAGCCTTAATGGTACCTGTTGCTGTCTTACCAGCAGCGGCTGTACTGATGGGTATTGGTTATTGGCTTGATCCAGATGGCTGGGGAGCTAACAGCCAACTTGCTGCATTTTTAATTAAATCAGGCGGTGCTATCATCGATAACATGGGCCTGCTTTTTGCCGTTGGCGTTGCTTTCGGTTTATCTAAGGACAAACATGGTTCTGCTGCACTTTCAGGTTTAGTGGGCTACTATGTGGTAACAACTCTACTTTCACCTGGCAGTGTTGCTCAGCTACAACATATCGATGTAAGTGAAGTACCAGCTGCCTTCGGGAAAATCAATAACCAATTTATTGGGATTTTGATCGGGGTGATTTCAGCTGAACTTTATAACCGCTTCTATCAAGTGGAATTGCCAAAAGCACTCTCCTTCTTTAGCGGAAAACGCCTTGTGCCAATCGTCGTTTCTTTTGTCATGATGTTTATCAGCTTCGTATTGCTTTACATCTGGCCATATATTTTCGGCGGTTTAGTTTCATTCGGTGAAAGCATTAAAGACTTAGGTGCTGTTGGTGCAGGTCTTTACGGTTTCTTCAACCGTTTACTCATTCCTGTTGGCTTACACCATGCATTGAACTCAGTATTCTGGTTTGACGTTGCAGGCATCAATGACATTCCAAACTTCTTGGGTGGTGCTAAATCACTTGCTGAAGGCACTGCAACGGTTGGTGTAACGGGTATGTATCAAGCCGGTTTCTTCCCTGTTATGATGTTCGGTTTACCGGGTGCAGCATTAGCGATTTATCTCAGCGCTAAACCAAGTCAAAGAACTAAGGTGGCATCAATCATGCTTGCGGGTGCATTTGCCTCATTCTTCACTGGTATCACCGAGCCATTAGAATTCTCTTTCATGTTTGTTGCACCGGTGCTTTACTTCATCCACGCGGTATTAACCGGTATTTCCGTCTTTATTGCCGCAACAATGCATTGGATCGCAGGCTTCGGTTTCAGTGCGGGTCTCGTGGATATGGTACTTTCATCACGCAACCCATTAGCCGTTGAATGGTATATGCTAATCGTACAAGGCTTAGTATTCTTCGTGATTTACTACGTGGTATTCCGTTTTGCAATTAAAGCGTTCAACTTAAAAACATTAGGTCGCACAGAAGAAGCGGAAGAAACCACTGCTGCACAACCAGCAGCGAGCCAATCTCGTGAAGAAAGAGCGGTCAAATTTATTGATGCTTTAGGTGGTGCTGATAACTTCAAAAATATTGATGCTTGTATCACTCGCTTACGTTTAAGCTTAGTCGATCAACACAAAATTAATGAAGAACAGCTTAAGTCTCTTGGCGCAAAAGGTATCGTGAAAATCGGTAACGATGGCTTACAAGTGGTTCTCGGCCCTGAAGCAGAACTTGTGGCAGAAGCCATGAAACAAAAAGTGAAATAACACACACCAAATGAAATACCGACTCAGAAATGGGTCGGTATTTTTTTGCCAAAAATAAAGTAAAAAATGACCGCACTTTAGCTGAGAATTTCTCGTTTGAAGTGAGTAAAATGAAAGTTTGAAAATTGAAGATTGTTTTGAAGGGTGGTGGAACTAAGCAGAATTGGTCTTAACAGCAAGTGGCTTACTGCATCGCATCCCTGCGGGATTTCTACCTAGCCCACCATAGATTTAAAGCATCTCTGGGGTTCCAGTCTGCGATATAAAATTAAAAGATTAAGAATCTTTTTAAAAAGCCACTTGTATATTCAGGAGACCAATCCTGACTTCCAAAGAAACTACATTGGAAGGCAGTGTTATGATAGAAGTCTTCCACTATTTTGTCAATTAAGATATTGCACTAAAAGAAGTATTTTTTCGTTTTTCGTATAAAAATTAACAAAGGCATTTCAACTATCACATCAATGTAACAAAATAAAAATAACCGTCTTATTAAAGACGGTTATTTTTTTACTATCGAGTGCCGTAAACCACAATGGTTTTACCGTGCGCATGAATTAGATTTTGATCTTCCAGCATCTTAATTATTCGCCCTACGGTTTCACGTGAACAGCCCACCATTTGACCAATTTCCTGACGCGTAATTTTAATCTGCATGCCATCCGGATGAGTCATGGCTTCAGGTTGTTTTGCTAGATGCATAAGCGCCTGAGCAATACGGCCTGCCACATCCAAAAAAAGGCCAAGTTAGTCACTTGTCGGGATGTATTCTGCAAGCGTTTTGATAACTGAGAAGTAAGGAACATTAAAATCTCAGGATTAATTTGGATAAGCTGACGATATTTTTTATAAGAAATTTCTGCAATTTCACAAGGGGTTTTCGTTTTTACCCAAGCAGAACGTTTCGAGCCTTCATCAAATAAACCCGCTTCACCAAAAAATTGTCCAGCACCTAGATAAGATAAAATCATCTCTTTGCCTTCATCATCTTTCGATGAAACCATCACCGTTCCTTTAATTAAGAAATATAAAATATTGGCATCTTCTCCTGCATGGATTAAGGTCGATTTTGCCGGATATTTATGCAAATGACAGTGAGTTAGGAACCAATCCAGAGCAGGATCGCGCTGCTGATCATCGTCTTGCAACTTTTGTTCTTCAAGTAATTCTACATCTTCTGACATATAAGCTCCTATTGATTCATTTTAGAAATTCCATTTTATCTTTGATATCAATGGATTCATGTAATTCTGACCAAACAATCACTGCACTTCCATTGTGAATCTTATTTAGTAGGTGTTGTTTTTTTTGTTCTAAAGAAAATTCGTGTGAACCATAATCTGTGCCTTCCCTAAGTACCACACTTTCCACAATATTTTCTAAGGTTTCTGTTGGCAGTTCTTGCCATGGAATAATCATATATTTATCAACTAAAGTCAATTAAGCAAAAAAAGCGGTTCAAGAAAACGCCATTGCTGTTCAAAACTTTGATTTGCGCCTAAACGGAAATTTGTACGGACATAACGCATAAACTGCCCTTCACAAAGCGTCACTAAATGCCCTGCAATAATACGTTCATCGACATTAAAACCACGCCCTTCGCGTAATTTTCGCATTTGTAAAATATTCACAAATTGCATTTCAAGACGATCAAAAAATTGGGCAACACGAGCCTGTAAAAGTGGCTCCTCAAACATCAATGCATGTCCGGTTAAAATACGTGTTAAACCCGGGTTTTTACGCGCAAAGTCGAGAATCATCTGCATAATGTCACGCACTCGATTCATCGTATTGGTTTCATTACGAATTGATGTGGTGATACGGCTAAATAAATTCGCTTCGATATTATCGATCAACGCTTCAAACATTTTAGTTTTACTTGGGAAGTAACGATAAAGTGCCGCTTCTGACACCCCTACTTCTTCCGCTAAACGCGCTGTTGTCATACGCTCCATTCCGCGTTCAGAATGCAGCATATGGGTAAGCACCGTCAACACTTGTTGACGACGTTCTTTTACTGTGCGTTTTTCGATTTTTGGCGGTTTAATTTCCGCGGCAATCTCATCAACTTCTACGAGAGATAATTGTTCTACCATAGTTTATTTTTTACCTGAATGACCAAAACCGCCCTCACCGCGTTCAGTTTCGGTAAATTCGCTGACAATATTGAATTCAGCTTGTACGACTGGCACAAAGACTAACTGTGCGATGCGATCGCCGACTTCAATTTTGAACGGTTCATGGCCACGATTCCATACAGACACCATTAATGGACCTTGGTAATCTGAATCAATTAAGCCCACTAAGTTACCTAATACGATACCGTGTTTATGACCTAAACCAGAACGAGGCAGAATCACTGCTGCAAGGTTCGGATCGGCAATATAAATTGAAAGGCCTGTTGGGATAAGTTTGGTTTCGCCTGGTTGAATTTCGATGCCTTCTTCAAGCAATGCACGTAAATCCAAACCTGCTGAACCTTCAGTTGCATAGGTTGGTAAAGGAAATTCGTTGCCAATACGGCTATCTAAAATTTTTACATCAATTTTTTTCATGCTTATTTATCCTTTAAAAGAAATCTGTCATACAAAAGTGCGGTCACAAAATCCAACGAATTTTGAACGTATTTTATTTGTGATAATGCTCAACAATTTCAGTGACCAACACTTCTGCCAATTTATTTTTGTCAGCTAAAGGCAACGCTTTTTCGCCTGTTTTCCAAAAGATCTGCAAAGCATTTTGATCTTGTCCGAATACTTGCCCACCCGATACATCATTGGCACAAATCATATCTAAATTTTTGCGTTGAAGTTTGCTCTTCGCATACTCAGCGACATTTTGCGTTTCAGCTGCAAAGCCCACAACAAATGGACGATCTTTTTCTAAACTTGCCACACTAGCGATAATGTCTGGATTTTTCACCAATTTAAGAGAAAGCTCATCGTTATCATTGGTTTTCTTAATTTTTTGATCAGCGACTTCCGCTACTCGATAATCAGCCACCGCAGCACAGCCAATAAAGATGCGATTTTTGACCGCACTTTCAAGGGAGGCTTGCCACATTTCATGGGCAGTTGTCACATCAATACGATGAACATTTTTCGGTGTAGCCAGATTAACAGGGCCGGCAATTAAGGTGACATTTGCTCCACGTTTTGCAAAGGCCTCGGCAATTGCAAAGCCCATTTTACCTGAGCTGTGATTAGAAATATAACGAACAGGATCGATAGCTTCACGCGTCGGACCAGCTGTAATAGTGACACTTAAATCGACTAAATCTTGTTGGATAGCAAAAAGTGATTGAAGTGATTCGAAAATTTCAGCGGGCTCAGACATTCTGCCTGCGCCCACATCACCACAAGCTTGAAAGCCACTATTTGGCCCAACAAAATGAATACCTCGCGCAGAAAGAGCGGTCAAATTTTGTTGTGTAATCGCCTGGCGGTACATTTGCTGATTCATAGCCGGTGCGAGCAAAATAGGGGCACTTGTCGCGAGACAAATCGTACTGAGTAAATCATTTGCCATTCCAACGGTTAAACGCGCAATAAAATCGGCACTGGCTGGCGCAATCACAATCGCATCAGCCCATTTGGCCAGCTCAATATGCCCCATGGCTAATTCAGCTTGAGGATCAAGTAAAGATTGAGAAACCGCATTACCCGAAATGGCTTGTAGCGTTAAAGGTGTGACAAATTCAGCGGCGGCTGGCGTTAAAGCCACTCGAACTTCTGCGTTAGATTTGCGTAATAAACGAATAAACTCAATGGTTTTATAGGCGGCAATGCCTCCTGTAATCCCGACAACAATACGCTTTCCGCTCAAGCTCATTTGCTACTCCGCTGCAACTTAATAGAATGGATATGTTTTGTGTGTTAGTACTTAACAACTTAAGGTCGCCTATTTTACTTCAAATTTCGCCAATAAAAAATTTTATTTTTGCGATCTCGATTTCAAAAATAAAACTGACTTCTCGCCAAGATTGAAAACATCCTGAAAATTGACCGCACTTTTTTCTTTTCATTAATTAATATGCAAACAAACTCTCCTTTAATGCCTCGTGAAAAATTGTTGAAATATGGCGTTGAAGCCCTAGAAGATCACGAATTACTCGCTATTTTTCTACGAACAGGGATTAAAGGCTGCCCTGTCATGGAATTATCACATAACGTGCTGCAACATTTTGGCTCTCTTCGAACCTTATTAAGCGCAGATAAAGAAGCCTTTTGCAAAGTAAAAGGATTAGGCATTACGCAGTTTATTCAACTACAAGCCACCACAGAAATGACAAAACGCTACCTGAAGCAAGAATTACTGATAGAGCATGTATTTAGCGATACATCTACGGTAAAGCTTTATCTTCAAGCGGAGCTTCATCACGAAGAACGTGAAATTTTTATGGTGTTATTTCTAGATAATCAACATCGTTTGATTAAAAAAGAGCGGTTATTTTTAGGTACAATTAATGTAACGAATGTTTATCCACGAGAAATCATCAAAGAAAGCCTTTACTGCAATGCAGCCGCCTTAATTTTGGCTCACAACCACCCTTCTGGCCTAGCAGAACCGAGCTATTCCGACAAAATGATCACACAAAAAATTATTGAAGCTGCTGAGTTAATGGATATTCGTATTTTGGATCATTTTATTGTCGGCAAAGGGACTTGTTATTCTTTTGCAGAACATAATCTGTTATAGTTTTAGGGAATTTGATGATTTTTTTATCGTTCATTTCCATTTAAAGACGGAAAAATCGCTTTTGGACTTGAGAAATGAAAATAAAGTCAGTATAATTTGCGACCTTTAATATAGTAAGTGGGTCGGATACTGCGACCTGACGAGGAAGCAAGCTTAGTTTTAAGCTTCATTATCCGAACCATAAGCTCGAGCTTATATTTAAATTATTGGAGATTATTATGTCTAGAGTTTGTCAAGTAACAGGCAAGCGTCCAGCTGTGGGTAACAACCGCTCACACGCGTTGAATGCGACACGTCGTCGTTTTCTTCCAAACCTTCACACTCACCGTTTCTGGGTTGAAAGTGAAAACCGTTTCGTGACCTTACGTTTAACTGCGAAAGGTATGCGTATTATCGATAAAAAAGGCATTGATGCAGTGTTAGCTGAAATCCGTGCTCGTGGCGAAAAAATCTAAGGAGCTAAAACATGGCAGCTAAAGGCGCTCGTGAGAAAATCCGTTTAGTTTCTACAGCAGAGACTGGTCACTTCTACACAACTGATAAAAACAAACGTAATATGCCTGAAAAAATGGAAATCAAAAAATTTGATCCAGTAGTGCGTAAACACGTTATCTATAAAGAAGCAAAAATCAAATAATTTTGCTGATTTGAAAAAAGCCCGACATTGTTCGGGTTTTTTTATATCACAAATTCATTACCGAGATTATCTATGCCTGAACTTCCTGAAGTCGAAACAGCCCTACGCGGTGTCAGTCCCTATTTAAAAGGTTTTACCATTGAAAAAATTGTAGTGCGTCAACCACAATTACGCTGGGTTGTCTCTCCTGAATTAACAACGCTCAAAAACGTCAAAATTTTAGATACTTCTCGCCGTGCGAAATACCTCATTATTCATACTGAAAAAGGTTATATCATTGGTCATTTAGGCATGTCTGGCTCTGTTCGAATTGTGCCGCACGATAGTCCTATTGATAAACACGATCACCTTGATATTGTAATGAATAATGGCAAATTACTGCGTTATAACGACCCGAGACGCTTCGGTGCATGGTTATGGACGGAAAGCTTAGATGACTTTCATCTTTTTCTAAAACTTGGTCCAGAACCACTTTCTGATGAATTTAATGCGGAATACCTTTTTAAAAAATCACGTCAAAAATCGACCGCACTTAAAACCTTTTTAATGGATAATGCTGTCGTCGTGGGCGTAGGAAATATTTATGCCAATGAAACACTCTTTTTATGTGGTTTGCATCCTATGAAATTAGCCGAAAATCTCACACGAAACCAATGTGCCTTACTCGTTGAAACGATTAAAAACGTATTAGCGAAAGCCATTACACAAGGTGGTACAACATTAAAAGATTTCTTACAACCCGATGGCCGTCCAGGTTATTTTGCTCAGGAATTGTTAGTTTATGGAAACAAAGATAAACCTTGTCCAAAATGTGGCACAAAGATTGAAAGCATGATTATTGGGCAACGCAATAGCTTTTATTGCCCTCATTGTCAGAAAAAGAAATAGGCGTTATACACGCCTATTTTTTAGAAAAAGGTACTCCAGAAATGAGAAATCGGCATAGCGAGGAAAAGAGCCGGCAGCATATTCGCCACATGGAACATTTGGATATTACAAATGCGAAAGCCCGCAGCTATCATTAGCATACCGCCTACCGCAGCAAAATCACCTCGCATTTCAGGTGTCACGAAAGGAATAATAAACACCGCAGAATAAGCTAAGATCACTTGAACTAATGTTTGTGGCACAAAAATACTTGCCACAGAAATGCCAAGTGATGTAGCAAAGATCATCTCGGTGAAAAAATCTAAAAAGGATTTCACAATGAGGATATCAAAATTACCACTCATCCCCTCATTCATCGCCCCGAAAATCCCCGTTCCACTAAATGAAAACAAAACTACAATCGCAACAAATTTAGATAAGAACTCTTCTTGGCTATGCATGCTACTTGGCTTATCAGGAAACATCTTTTCAACAAGGCCTTTGGCTGATGATGCCAGTTTATTGATCCCCTGTTCCAATAAAAGCAACTCGCCAATTATCGTCCCTAATAACACCGATAAAATCATTGCTGGCATATTGGTAGTTTTCGCCACCATCACAATACCCATGCCCATGGAACACAAGCCAAAGATTAAGGTTAGATTAGTGCGTAAACGCTCTGGAATGCGTCCCACCGAGCGCCGCACCGATAACTGCACCACTGATAATCGCTAGTGCGTTGATATAAGGTCCGATAATCATATTCTTCTCCGAGTTGACTCACCCTATTATACGAAAAACGCGATGAAAATCGACCGCACTTTTGGCAATAAAAAAGGCATGGTTTCCCATGCCTTTTGTTTATTAATGATAAATTACCAGTGGTAACCTGCACCTACTGCTACACCCACTTTACCTTGAGTATCGCTAGTACCTGCTAAACGAATAATAATTTTACCGTTATCTGAAATACGTGACATACCTAATGCCACTGCATTTTGACCTTGGTAATTACCCGCTGCCACAGATACCATGCTCTTACCTGGAATGTAAGCTTGTGGTAATTGAGACGCCGCTAACGCGCTTGCTGTACCTGCATTGACACGTTTACCTAACTTATTCACTTGACCATTTAACTTATTGATCTTGTTGTTCATGTCAGCTTTTACTTCGTGTAATTGGCTGCCGTTTACCGCATCAGTACTGTCTGCTGCAATACGCCCTGGTGCAACATTGGTAATTTGTTTGTTACCTGCATTGATACCATTTTTAGTCATACTTGGACCATTTTTAATGGTTACACCATTGCTATCAATCACCGTATCGCCCGCAGTGAATTTATTCGCTGTTATGCTTTCCACTTTAAGGTTTTTCTTGATACCTACACGAACATTACCGCTCTTATCAATGTTTGTCATCACATTATCGCCACCATCAAACTCACTCCAGTTTGTGTTGCTATCTGCGCCTTTCACATTGATTTGGCTATTTAATTTCGCATTGTAAACGCCGCCTACATTCGCACCGAATTTTAAGCCGTCACTTAATGTTGCAACAGTTTCACCACCAAATTCATACGGTTTGGTGTTTTACCATCCAAGTTTGGTGCTGCATCTTTACCACTTACTACTGTAATTGGCGTTGAATTATCACCTTCACCAAGATTGATTGTGGTCGTGTTAACAGTTGTAGCCGTCACATTTTCAGCTTTCAAATCTTTGGTAGTTGAAATAGTGAAGTTAATACCATTCTGTTCAAGTTTGATATTGTCACCTGCGATATAGTTTACAGTCGCACCTGGCGCTACATTAGCAACTTCAGTACCACTTACTTCACCAGTAGAGCCTTCTTTCTTCGTTGCCGTTGCATTCCAGCCTTTACCCGCAAGTTCTTTCACTGCGTATAACTGACTACCATTTACCGCATCTTTCGATGTGTTGGTTACATCACCATCTTGAACATTGGTGACTTTATTACCACCAGCATTGATGCCATCTTTTGTGACAGATACATCACCAGCTTTTAAACCATCTTTATTTAAAGCAACATTATCACCAACCTTAACACCGTCATTATTCATCACGGTATCACCAGCGGTTACACTATCAACTTTAATGTCTTTAGCTAAGTTGAACGTTACATTGTGACCATCTTTAGTGATATTGATGTTCTTATCTGTATTATTCAAATCAACGATATCGCCAGGTTTCACATTAGAAGAATCCTTACCATTCGCTGTTAAATTCCAGCCTTTATTAGCTACTTCTTCTACTTTCTTAAGCTGTGAAACATTTACTGCATCAGTATCATCTTCACCTGCTTTCAAGCCTCTAATTTTCTTATCGCCCATATCAATGCCTTTGTCATTGATCGTTACACCACCAATGTCAGCACTATCCAGGTCTTTAAGATCTTTGGCTAATTTCACGTTTAATGTGCCATTACCATCAGATTCAACACCAATATTGTTATCTGATAATGTGCCTGTTGCTCCACCTTTTACAAAAATTTGATCACCTAAACGACGCTCAAAGTTCTCAGCTGAATTATCACCACCAAAGGTTAATGCTTTAAAGGCTTGCTCTGCAGTTTGATTGATCGCATCATTCACATTATTAACTGTGGTGCCATTTACGGTAATTGGCGCTTTAGTTACAGTAACATCACCAGTTTTCAAACCATTTGTATCAATTTTAGTATCGCCCGCAGTGACACTATCAACCTTAATATCTTTCGATAAAGCAATCTTAACTTTACCATCATCTACTTCTGTACTGATATTGTCATCTTTACCAACAACCTCAACCGTTTCACCTAATGGTTTCTTCACAGAATTACCATCTTGAGCGGTTAACCCAAAGCCTTTTGTGGTGAGATTATTAATTGTCTGATAGAGCTGGCTACCATTTACCGCATCTTTCGATGTGTTGGTTACATCACCATCTTGAACATTGGTAACTTTATTACCACCAGCATTGATGCCATCTTTTGTGACAGATACATCACCAGCTTTTAAACCATCTTTATTTAAAGCAACATTATCACCAACCTTAACACCGTCATTATTCATCACGGTATCACCAGCGGTTACACTATCAACTTTAATGTCTTTAGCTAAGTTGAACGTCACGTTGTGACCATCTTTAGTAATATCGATGTTCTTATCTGTATTTTTCAGATCAACGGTATCACCAGGTTTTACATTAGAAGAATTAGTACCATTCGCTGTTAAATTCCAGCCTTTATTAGCTACTTCTTCTACTTTCTTAAGCTGTGAAACATTCACTGCATCAGTATCATTTTCACCTGGTTTTAAGCCAGTAATTTTCTTATCACCCATATCAATGCCTTTGTTATTGATAGTTACACCACCAATGTCAGCACTATCTAGGTCTTTCAGATCTTTGGCTAATTTCACGTTTAATGTGCCATCACCGTCAGATTCAACACCAATATTGTTATCTGATAATGTGCCTGTTGCTCCACCTTTTACAAAAATTTGCTCACCTAAACGACGCTCAAAGTTCTTCGCAGCATTGTCACCACCAAAGGTTAACGCTTTAAAGGCTTGCTCTGCAGTTTGATTGATCGCATCATTCACATTATTAACTGTGGTGCCATTTACGGTAATTGGATCTTTACTTACAGTAATATCACCCGCTTTCAAACCATTTGTATCAATTTTGGTATCACCAGCAGTCACACTATCAACATTGATATCTTTCGATAAAGCAATCTGAACTTTGCCATCCTCAACCTTGGTACTAATATTGTCATCAGCACCAACCACTTCTACTGTTTCACCTAATGGTTTCTTCACAGAATTACCATCTTGAGCGGTTAACCCAAAGCCTTTTTCTGTGATGTTATTAATGGTTTGATAAAGTTGGCTACCATTTACTGCATCTTGTGATGTTTCACTTACATCACCAGCCTTAACATTGCTAATTTTCTTATCTGCCGCATCAATACCTGATTTAGTAACACTTGGACCATCTTTAATAGTCAAGCCATCTGTATTTAAAACAGTATCACCAACTGTTACATTACCTGCAGCATTAACATTGGTAACATTAATTGTTTTATTTAAATTAAATGTCACATTATCGTCTGTTGCATTTTTGGTAATGACAATATTGCCATCAGCGTTATTCAAATCAACCGTTTCACCTGGCGCAACATTACTGCTATTGCTGCCATTAGCAGTTAAATTCCAGCCTTTATTAGCCACTTTTTCCACATTTTTCAATTGTGAAACATTCACTGCATCCTTGTCATCGGTACCTGCTGCAACATTGGTTATTTTATTACCAGCTGCATCAATACCATTTTTAGTGACACTTGGACCACCGTTAACAGTTAAACCATCGTTATTAATGGTTGTATCTCCTGCTTTGACGCTATCAACGTTAAGATCTTTATTTAACTTAACTTGAACGCCATTAGGATTCGCTTCAGTCGTAATATTATCGTCACCGGTAATCGCAACTTTATCGCCTAATTTCTTAACATCAGACTCTTTGCTATCACCTGTAAACGTCAAGCCTTTTGTGCTTACTGTGGTATTCGCATCCATACCTTGTTTAATCTCATCTTTTGTTTTTTGAGATAAATCAAGATGATAGTTCGTTACAGAAGCATCTCCGACATCTTTCGCACCTTTGTTTTCTACTGTTAATGCATCAGTGGTTGTCACATTTGCAGAGGTATCTACAGCATCAATTTTGTAAATAGTTTGACCATTTTCACCTTTTTCTGGTGTAACACTTGTGTTTTTACCAGCTTTAACCTCTGTTTTTGCAGCTTTTAACTGAGAAACATTAACTGCATCCTTGTCATCGGTACCTGCTTCAACATTGGTAATTTTATTACCAGCTGCATCAATACCATTTTTAGTAACATGTGGCCCACCGTTAACAGTTAAACCATCATTATTAATTGTGGTATCACCAGCTTTTACGCTATCAACTTTGATATCCTTAGCTAATTTAATTTCTAATTTATCAGTGCCATCTGCCACCACGCCAATGTTACCATCAGAAAGGTTAGTCGCATCAGTTACACCGCCAACTAATTTAATTGTTTCACCTAATTTACGTGTTACATTAGTGCCTGTATCACCTGCAAAGTAAGCGGACTAAATGCCTGTTTCGCAGTTTGATTAATCGCATCATTAACGTTATTAACTGTTGTGCCATTTACAGTAATTGGCGCGTTAGTCACGCTAACATCACCTGCTTTCAAACCATCTTTATCAATTTTGGTATCGCCCGCGGTCACGCTATCGACAGTGATATCTTTCTTCAATTTAATTTGAACTTTATCATCAGTTGCTTCAGTCGTGATATTGTCATCACCTGAAATTTCAACGCTTTCACCGAGTTTTTTCGCTGTTGTAGAGCCGGTTGTGCCAGTAAACGTTAAGCCTTTATTGGTAACGGTAGTATTCGCATCAACACCTTTCTTAATATCATCTTTTGTTGCTTGAGAAAGATCGACAGCATAATCTGTTACATCTACGCCATCAGCATTTTTAGTCGTGCCGTTAACTGTCACAGAAACTGCAGCTGAACCATTTGAAACAGAGGCAGAAACTTCTCTATCAATTTTCTTACGGGTTTCATCATCAATTTTCACTTCAATACCATTATCTTTGGCTACAGTAGTTAAACCATTTGAGCCTGTGATATTTAAAGATTGAGTTGCAAGATTAACCGCACCGGCACCAGTATTACCGGCTGTCGTTAAGTTAATTGCTTTAATTGCCGTATCAACTGCACCACTGGTCACGGCCTTATTATCCCCTGCCGTTACTGCAGTTGATTTGTTTAATGTAAATGTCACATTGTTTGCATCGGCTGTACTGGTAATATCTGTACCATCACCCACAATGCCTAAAGTATCACCCAATTTTTTGACCGCACTTCCGCTATTACCAGTGAAAGTAATTGGCATATTACGCACTTTATTAATTGCGCTAGTCACATCGCCTGCAGTGGCAAGATTATTTGAATTCTCTGCAGTTGCATTGCCTGCTGCATCAGTCGTGATATTTGTCGTATTCACATCAAATTTCACAATAGTGCCATTTGGGGTTTTAGTCACATTCGCGGTAGTTAAGTTTCCATCTTTGAAATTCACTACATCATTATTATTAATGCGTGATTTAGGTGAACCATTTTCTTGTACATTAAAACCGCTATTGTTTAATACTGCGTGAAGTTGCGAACCGTTAATCGCATCAGTTGAAGTTGCGGAGATACGACCCGCTGCAACATTCTGGATTTGGCGCTCATTGCCTGCTTTACCTACAGACACAGCACCGCTTATCGCTGAAGAATTTGCAGCAAATGAAACAGGCGTATTGACACCGGCATCATTTTTAAATGTTGCCCCTGAAGATGTAGCATCAAACATATTTGAACCAGCTACAGTGCTGTTACCTAATGCAACAGAGCCTCCTACAGTTGCGTTAGATGCTGCACCTAAAGCAATCGAGCTACCACCATTCGCGGCAGATTCAGCACCTAATGAGACAGATTCATATTGTGATGTACTATTTGTCCCCATAGCAATAGCTAAATCACCCTTTGTAGTCGCATTATCACCAATTGCTACACCGTGTCTTAATGTTGCGTTAGCATTATTACCAATTGCAATGGTACTCCAAGCATTTGTCCCTGTTGTTGCATTAGGTCCAATAGCTACAGCGTGAAGGCCTGTTGCATTGGCATTAAAACCGATTGCAACACTTAATTGCTCTGCTGTTTGCATTTGGACCAGCTGCAAAACTATAACTTTTTGCTGTACTCGCATTATTACCGATAGCAACTGATTCTCTTGCGCCATCAGCTACATTAGTATTAGAACCAATTGCCGTTGATTGATTACCTAGTGCAGTTGCATTCATACCCACAGCTGTTGCATTAGCTTCTTTCGCTTTTGCAGAAGAACCTATTGCCGTAGAATTATTATTTGTAGTTTGAGCACCATTACCTAATGAAACACCGCCAGCAGCACTTGAATATGCATCTACCCCAATAGCAATATTTTTCTCATTAAGACTTTTCGCATTTAACCCCATTGTAATAGAGCCAGCAGAGATTGGTGAAGTGCTTGCATTAGGCCCAATCGCAATAGAGTCAACACCTGAGGCCCCCGTATTATTCTGGTTGCCCGTTACATTGGATTTAACCGAAAAATAACGAATTTTTTCGATTTCTGCCATCGCCGCGTAAAGCTGAGAACCATTGATTGCATCTGTCGAGTTTGCAGAAATATCACCTGGTGATAAGTTGATGAGTTGACGTTCATAGCCTTTTTTACCAATGGAAACAACGTCCCCCGCGATAGTATCAGCACCACCAGCCCAAGTATAAGTTGTCCCTAAAATAGTACGAGTAGTATAGGCAACCCCCGCTTTATCCGTCGCAGAACCACCACCAATCGCAACAGAGTTTGCAAAAGTTGCATTAGCTCCTGTACCAACAGCGACAGCATTCGTTTTTTGAGCTGCAGCCAATGAACCTAATGCTAATGAAAGATCCCCAGATTTTGTTTTTGTTCCTAATGATACAGCAGCCTCACCAGCAATCGTATTCATCCAACGGGGACTTTGAAGCTCCCCCTCCAGTTAAATCTTTAAATGCTTGTTGAACCGTTCCCGTTTTATCTTGGCCATTAGTATTGATATAAGTCGTTTGTGTAGCCGCTGCTAAATCAGTATCATCCCCACCAATCGCAACCGATGCATTACCATAAGAAATAACATTACCGCCAATCGCAATTGATTGATCGCCTCGAGCCCATGCACCCTCAGTAATAGAATTACCACCAAATATAGCCGCTTTATCAGATCTAATGCCAGCTCCAATAGCAATAGACTGGTTTACTCGTACAACAGAAGTGCTATCGCCAACTTGAGCACCTTGACCGATGAGAATATTACGACTACCCGTTGTTCCACCATAATTTCCTGTGCCATCACCAATCAGCACACTATTGGCATAACGACCATTTACATCACTACCAATTGCTAATGTTTTTTCTTGAGATATCGTTACATTATTACCCATTGCAAATGAAGTTTTGCCAGATACATTGATATCATTACCAATTGCGGCAGATTTCAGATTTGACACACTGATGTTATTACCAATTGCAGATGCATTCATATGCGATACATTGATATTATTACCAATTGCATTAGAGTTTGCATGAGCCACTTTAATATTGTTACCCATAGCTAATAAATTATTATAATTATGGTCTGTAAGAGTAATATTATTTCCCGTAGCTATTGAATTTTTACTAACTACTTGAATATTATTCCCATCAGCTTTGGAAAACACACCTGATACAGTTACATTATTACCTGAAGCACTGGAGTTTGCTCCTGATACAGTTATATTATTACCTGAGGCACTAGAGCTTGCTCCTGATACAGTTACATTATTACCTGTAGCACTAGAATTTGCTTCTGATACGGTTACATTATTACCAATCGCCTTGGAGTTTTGTCCCGTAGAAGTAACATTTGCAGAATTACCAATCGCTGTAGAGTTTTCTCCTAATGCTTTGGTATTTGCATCCCCAATACCAATAGCCGTTGCAACAACATTAACAGGAACAACATCACCAACATGCACTTGAGCCTGTGCCTGCATCATCACTGCAGATAAAGAAAGTGCAAATACAGAAAGTTTAAAAAGAGAAGATAAACGTGTTTCGCTTGTTACACGTTGTTCTGAGTTTGAAGAGGCTTTTACTGCCCCTTTCGCTAATTCTGATGTCACGACGAAAGATTGTGTCGTTTTGTTCCAAATAATCTTAAATACTTTGTTCATAAAAAGCTCTCCTAAGTTAAATAGATTTAGGTATTCATCACATCCCAACAAACAATAGAACA
>BNJS01001865.1_pt1 | contig 95034 bp, 149 predicted proteins | sample 8540461 | NCBI WGS metagenome assembly BNJS01 (sample SAMD00202454, study PRJDB9452) | human saliva metagenome | isolation source: human saliva | place: Japan | reverse complement strand
TACCCAATCACACTTCCATTTGGTACAGCTGGATCAACTGTGAGAAGGGTTAATTGTCCATCATGTTCAGCTGATAGGATCATACCTTGGCTGACATATTTTTTCATCATCTTACGTGGTTTGAGGTTGGCAACGATTTGAACTTTCTTGCCGACCAATTCTTGTTCATTTGGATAGTATTTTGCAATTCCTGAGAGGATTTGACGATCTTCACCATCACCAGCATCCAAGCGGAATTGAAGCAACTTATCTGAACCTTCTACTTTAGACACTTCTTTGACTTCTGCGACACGGATTTCGACCTTGTCAAAGTCTTCAAACTTGATTTCTTCCTTGTTTAGTTTTGAGTTCAACTTCATCTGGATTCCATTCTTTTTCGACTGCTGGTTTGTTGCCTTCCATTTGTTCCTTGATATAGGCGATTTCTTCTTCCATATCCAGACGTGGGAAGATTGGTGTTCCTTTGGCAACTACAGTCACATCTGCTGGGAAATCAGCCAAGCTCAAGTTCTCAAGGCTAGCAACTTCTGCTAAAGCCAAGTTGAGTCAAAACTGCACGACTGGTTTCCATCATAAACGGCTCAATCAAGTGAGCGACGACACGAAGGCTGGCTGCCAAGTGGCTCATAACACTTGCTAATTGGTCACGATGAGCTTCATCCTTAGCCAAGACCCATGGAGCTGTCTCATCAATGTATTTATTAGTACGAGAGATAAGCGTCCAGACCGCTTCAAGTGCACGTGGGTAGTCAACTGCTTCCATGTGTGTATGGTAGTCAGCGATTGATTCAGTCAGCTACTTGAGCAAGAGCATTGTCAAATTCTGTCACGCCCTCTACATAGGCTGGGATTTGCCCATCAAAGTACTTGTTAATCATAGAAACCGTACGGTTGAGGAGGTTTCCAAGGTCATTGGCCAATTCATAGTTGATACGGCCTACATAGTCTTCTGGAGTGAAGGTTCCGTCTGAACCAACTGGAAGGCTACGCATGAGGTAGTAACGAAGTGGATCTAGTCCATAACGCTCTACCAACATTTCAGGATAAACCACATTCCCTTTAGACTTTAGACATTTTGCCGTCTTTCATGACGAAACCAACCGTGGGCAATCAAACGATCTGGCAATTTGATATCCAACATCATAAGAAGGATTGGCCAGTAGATTGAGTGGAAACGAAGGATGTCTTTTCCTACCATGTGGAAGACTGTTCCATTCCAGAACTTGTCAAAGTTACCATGTTCGTCTTGACCGTAGCCAAGAGCTGTCGCATAGTTAAGAAGGGCATCAATCCAAACATAGACAACGTGTTTTGGATTAGATGGGACTGGCACACCCCATGTAAAGGTTGTACGAGAAACTGCCAAATCTTCTAAACCTGGCTCGATGAAGTTGCGAAGCATTTCATTCAGACGACCATCTGGAGTGATAAATTCAGGATGGGACTTTGAAAAAAATTCGACCAAACGGTCTTGGTATTTGCTGAGGCGAAGGAAATAAGACTCTTCAGATACCCATTCCACTTCGTGACCTGATGGAGCAATACCGTCCAGTTACATTTCCAGCTTCGTCACGGAAAACTTCTGCAAGCTGGCTTTCTGTAAAGAATTCCTCATCTGAGACTGAGTACCAACCAGAGTATTCACCCAAATAGATATCATCTTGAGCAAGCAAGCGCTCAAAGACTTGAGCCACTACTTTTTCATGGTAGTCATCAGTTGTACGGATAAATTTATCGTATGAGATATCGAGTAATTGCCAGAGTTCTTTGACTCCAACTGCCATTCCATCAACATAAGCTTGAGGGTGTAATTCCCAGCTTCTTCTGCTTTCTGCTGGATTTTCTGACCATGCTCATCAAGACCTGTCAGATAAAAGACATCGTAGCCCATCAGGCGTTTGTAACGTGCTAGGACATCACAGGCGATGGTTGTGTAGGCAGATCCGATATGAAGTTTACCAGATGGATAGTAAATCGGCGTTGTAATATAAAAATTCTTTTCAGACATAATTTTTCCTTTCCAGGCAAATGAAACCTGTTTTTCTAACACTTCATTATATCACATTTTTAAGGATTTTCGATAGGGAAATCTATATAAAAACAAGATAGACGAGTGTCCATCTTGTTGATTTTATTCATAACGAAGGGCTTCAATTGGATCAAGTTTCGATGCCTTGTTGGCTGGCAAGACTCCAAAAATCATACCAACGCTAGCCGAAACTGCAAGACTAAATAGGGCAACTGGGATTGATACTCCCACTTCTATACCCGCAATCAAACCTTGCAATAGTAGACCAGCTATAGCGGTTAAGCCTGTCGCAATGGTTAACCAATAACTCCACCAAGCAAGGTCAATATCATGGATTCAATCAAAAACTGGATTAAAATATTAGCACGTGTTGCACCCAAAGCCTTACGGAGACCAATCTCACGAGTACGCTCTGTCACCGAAACCAGCATGATGTTCATAACACCAGTTCCTCCAACAAAGAGGGAAATTCCTGCAATGGCACTAATAATCGTCGTCATAAATCCAAAAAAAGTTGTTGTACTTCTTGGAAGCTGCAGTCGCATCTGCCACCTGATACTCCCCTTGCTGAATACCAGCAATCTCGGTCAATTTTCTAGCTAATTCTGGTCCCACAGTTGGTGTCAAACTGGTATCATTGACACGGAAGACAATATCAGAAATTTCATCCATATTGAAGTTGTTGGCAAGAGAAATATTAGTCGTAATTGGAAGTCCACCAATACCAAAAGTCTTAGCAGTCTTGGCCTCATCGCTGGTATAGACACCAATGACACGATAGCTAAAGCCACCAACATCTATAACCTGGTTAACAGCTTCTTGAGCAGATCCAAACAGGCTATTAGCAAGTTCTTGGTCTAGCAAAATGACACTGGCCACATCTTTATAATCCTGATCTATGAGACTGCGGCCTGCAACAATTTCATTTTCAACCGCCTTCATGTAAGTAATATTTCCACCTGTCAAGCTAGCGCGCTCCACTTTTTTGTCTTTATAAGACAGGGTGGTATTTGTCGAGTTGGTTACATAGTAACTATCTACACCCTTAAGTTTGGCCGCCTCCTTAACCCAAGCTTCTTGCGGTTTTGGTGGTTCCACAGGAACATCCTCTTCTTTCCCAGAAACTGTCAATGCTGATTGTTTTTGGGTAAAAGAACCGTCTTTACTTTTAATAGATGAGAAAAAGACATGGATATTCTTCTGTGACTTGGTCATGTTTTTATTGACCTGACGAGACATGGAATCCCCCAGAGCCATAATCACAACAACTGATGAAACACCAATGATAATCCCAATCATAGTGAGAAAAGAGCGCATCTTGTGGGCCATGATAGATGAAAAGGCAAATTTCAGATTCTGCATCTTAGTTTTCCTCCTTTTCTAACTGAGCACTGTCAGACGAAATGACTCCATCTCGAATGACAATCTGACGTTTGGCATAAGCAGCTATTTCAGGCTCATGCGTTACCATGATAATGGTTTTTCCTTCTTTGTTCAAGTCAACCAATAGTTGCATAATTTGATTCCCTGTTTTGGTATCCAAGGCTCCTGTCGGTTCGTCTGCTAGGATAATAGAAGGATTGTTTACCAAGGCACGCGCAATAGCCACACGTTGCTTTTGACCACCAGATAATTCCGAAGGCAAATGATGACTACGTTCTGTCAATTCAACCTTATCTAGATATTCCTCAGCTAACTTGCGCCGTTTTGAAGCCGAAACTCCTGCGTAAATCAAGGGCAATTCTACATTTTGCAGAGCATTGAGTTTAGATAGAAGAAAGAACTGCTGAAAGACAAATCCGATTTGTTGGTTGCGGACCTTGGCTAGTTGTTTTTCACCTAGTCCAGCCACTTCTTGACCTTCAAGATAATACTCTCCACTGCTTGGTGTATCCAACATGCCAATCGTATTCATGAGAGTAGACTTACCAGAACCAGATGGTCCCATGATGGCAACAAATTCACCCTCATTCACTTCTAGGTTGATATTTTTTTGAGAACCTGCAGTTCTTGGTCACCATTACGGTAGCTTCTGCAGATATTTTTTTAGACTAATTAGTTGCTTCATCAGCCTTCACCTCTTTTCCTTCCTCTAGAGAAGACGTTGGGTTACTGATGACCTTGACTCCATTTGTCAGACCTGAAGTGATTTCTTGGTTGTCTGCATCAGCATTGCCCAAACCAACTTCCACTTTCTTGGCCTTTTTCTGCTCGTCAAGCACCCAGACATAGTTCTTATCATTTTCAGTCACAACACTTGTTAGAGGAACCAAAATGGCTTTTACTCTTATTCTTGACCTCAACACTTACTGAGAATCCTTGTTTCAAAGTCACCGATTTCACTTGTAACATCAATGGTATATGGATATTTAGAACCAGAATTACCAGCTGCTGCGGCAGCTGTACTTGCTGCTTCGCCATTGTTTTTAGGGTAGTCAGAGATATAGCTAATCTTACCAGTCCAGCTCTTATCTTGATAAACTTTAGAAGTAAAGGTTACTTCTTGACCTACAGATAAGTTGGCAAGGTTGTATTCAGATAGTTCACCCTTAACTTGCAAGTTTTCATTGCTTACGACATGAACTACCACCTGGCTAGCTCCTGTTGGAGATTTTGAAACATTGCGGTTGACTTCGACCACAGTTCCCTCTAGGGTACTGAGAACCGTCATTGCATCCAACTGACTTTGAGCCTTACTTAATTGTGCTGCTGCATCTGCACGAGCATCACGAGCATCACCTAGTTGTGCATCAATAGATGATACTGAATTTCCTGAGACTGGAGCTGAGTTTGCACTGCAGCTCCTTCACCTCCTGCTGGTGCTGGTAACTGTGGAGCGGGAGCTGAAGCAGCTTCATTTCGTGCTTGATTGAGTTCATTGATATGACGGTCTGCCTTAGCTACTGCTCGACTAGCTGAATCATAGGCCGCCTGGGCTTCTGAACTACTGTACTTGACTAAAGCCTGCCCTTCGCTGACCTTATCACCCACAGAAACAAGGATTTCATCTAAATCTCCCTTACTAGCATCAAAATAAACATATTGTTCATTTTTTGCTGTTACTGTCCCTGATAATAAAACAGAGGATGCCACGCTTCCTTCCTTGGCAACAACAAGATGAGTAGCCTCATCTTTTACAGCAGTCTGAGATGGTTGTCTAAAGAGCAAAATCCCCCAGCACCCAATACAACTACACTTGCAGCACCGATTGCTGCATACAATTGCCACTTTTTAGCTTTACCATTCTTTTTCATAATGAAACTCCTTTTTGATTTAAAGTCCTTAACAATATTATACAAAAATTAGCAAATATAAACAATAACCGTTCAGAACGAAATAATGACATTTCGGGATTCAATTATTGTTCGGAATTTATTTTTATCGTTATTGTACTAGTTATATAATACACTTTATTTTTCTCTTTTTGCAAGCCTTTTCTTTAATTTTTTTGAACGTAGCAGATTTTTGCAATCACATCAAAAAAAAGATAGAATATGACTATCAAAAAATGACACTCTACTATTTAAAGGAGTACAAAGGAGTTTTCAATGAGAGAATATGATATCATTGCTATCGGTGGAGGTAGCGGAGGAATTGCTACCATGAATCGTGCTGGTGAACATGGAGCCAAAGCGGCCGTTATTGAGGAAAAGAAACTAGGTGGAACCTGTGTCAACGTCGGTTGTGTTCCTAAAAAAATCATGTGGTACGGGGCACAAATCGCTGAGACTTTCCATCAATTTGGAGAAGACTACGGCTTTAAGACTACTGATCTTAACTTTGACTTTGCAACCCTACGTCGCAATCGTGAAGCCTACATTGATCGCGCTCGTTCTTCTTATGATGGCAGTTTTAAACGCAACGGTGTAGACTTGATTGAAGGTCATGCTGAATTTGTAGATTCTCATACTGTCAGCGTAAATGGTGAACTGATTCGTGCTAAACATATCGTGATTGCTACTGGTGCCCATCCAAGTATTCCTAATATTCCTGGTGCTGAACTAGGTGGCTCTTCTGATGATGTATTTGCTTGGGAAGAATTGCCAGAGTCAGTTGCTATTCTAGGCGCTGGTTATATCGCCGTTGAATTGGCTGGCGTACTCCACACTTTTGGTGTCAAGACAGACCTCTTTGTTCGTCGCGATCGTCCTTTACGTGGTTTTGATTCTTACATCGTTGAAGGTTTGGTCAAGGAAATGGAAAGAACAAACTTACCACTTCATACTCACAAAGTCCCTGCCAAGTTAGAAAAAACTGCTGAAGGCATTACCATTCATTTCGAAGATGGTACTAGTCACACAGCTAGCCAAGTTATCTGGGCTACTGGTCGCCGTCCAAACGTTAAGGGCTTGCAACTTGAAAAAGCTGGAGTGACTCTAAACGAACGTGGCTTTATCCAAGTGGATGAATACCAAAATACTGTTGTTGAGGGAATCTACGCTCTAGGTGATGTAACGGGTGAAAAAGAACTGACTCCAGTTGCTATCAAGGCTGGACGTACCCTATCTGAACGTCTCTTTAACGGCAAAACAACTGCAAAAATGGACTACTCAACTATTCCAACTGTTGTCTTTTCACACCCTGCTATCGGAACTGTTGGGTTGACAGAAGAGCAAGCTATTAAAGAATACGGTCAAGACCAAATCAAGGTTTACAAATCAAGCTTTACTTCTATGTACTCTGCTTGCACTTGCAACCGTCAAGAAACACGTTTCAAATTGATCACAGCTGGTTCAGAAGAAAAAGTTGTCGGACTTCATGGAATTGGCTACGGTGTTGATGAAATGATTCAAGGATTTGCTGTTGCTATCAAAATGGGAGCAACCAAGGCAGACTTTGATGCAACTGTGGCGATTCACCCAACTGCATCCGAAGAATTTGTAACCATGCGTTAATCGAAACAAAAGAAGCTGATACAAATGTGTCGGCTTCTTTTTTGATGATTTACGAATCGATAAAAACAACTTACCCAGTCAACAAAATCGGCTGTTACAGTTTTTTTGTTACCTTTGTTATAAAAAAATCAGGTTGACAATGATATTTCAAATTTAAGTATAATAGTTACTATACATAAGAAAAGAGGTTAACTATTTTGAAAAAAGCTCACGTTTATGCTATCCCTGCTATTGGGGCTGCTCTCATTGCTGTTTTAGCACAAATCAGTCTTCCAATTGGACCTGTTCCCTTCACTCTGCAGAACTTTGCAATCGGCTTGATTGCTACTGTCTTTAGACCGAGAGAGGCTGTACTTTCTGTTGGACTCTATCTTCTTCTAGGTGCTATCGGTCTTCCTGTCTTTGCAGGAGGTGGAGCTGGTTTTCAGGCTTTAGTTGGTCCCACTGCAGGCTATCTTTGGTTTTATCTTGTTTATTCTGGGCTTACCTCTTCTCTAACTAACAGTGATAGTGGTTTTGTCAGAATTTTTCTAGCAAATCTCTTGGGAGATACACTTGTCTTTGTCGGTGGGATCATTGGATTGCATTTCCTAGCTGGAATGCCATTTGAAAAAGCTCTTGTTGTGGGGGTATTTCCCTTTATCATCCCAGATCTTGGTAAAATTATTGCTATTAGTTTTATTAGTCGTCCATTACTTCAACGCCTTAAAAATCAGGCTTACTTTACTAACTAAAAAGGATATCGAGTTATCATGACTCAATATCCTTTTCTTTCATTTTGAAAACTTAGTTGCCTTTAAAGGCATCCACCATGGTTTGAAATTCTTCATTTGAGAGAGTAATCCCTTTGCCCATTTTAGTATGGTCTGGACTCCAAGCACGAATATCAAACTTTGCAGGGAGCACCATTAAAGCTCACACGGTTGATTTCCTTGGTCCAACCTTTTTCGTTTTCAGAAAGAGTCAACAAGTGCTCTTCGATTTCAAATGTAAATTCTGCCATTTTCTTCTCCTTTTTTAGCTTTCATTAGTTTATTCGTAAAATCTTGTAGATTTTAGGAAAATTTTATATAATATTGATATAAAAGAAGGGAGGCCAATATGAGACATAAATTCCAGCAAGTTCTAGATAAAATACATGATTTTTTAAATGGACATGAAGAACCAGACCATACTGAAAGCAACTCCCTTACAGCTACTATTGAAGAGGCTATCCAGAAACAAACCGCTGTTCACCTTATATTGTCTGAGACAAGTTTTACAGGTGACATCATCAAATACGATCAGCAACGCCAGCAAATTATCGTGAAAAATTTTGCCAAAAATGTGACCCGTATTATCCGCATAAGCGATATTCAACGCCTGCGATTTGTCCCTTCAACTGTCCAAACAGCCCAAAAAAATAGATTTAAGAAAGAGTGAGATGTAGTTGCTTCATCCCACTCTTTTTTCTTAGCGAATTTGTTCAAAATGTAAATGAACTGCGATATGATCTCCATAACCACTTCTTTCCAAGTCACGTTGTAGACGATAGGAAATGTAGTGTTCTGCAATGGTAATGTAACCTGCACCCAATAAACGATGTTCAACCATAGATTGAATCATACTGATAGTCGCACGTTCCACCTTGGCCTCTTCCAAATCCAAAACCACTTTCTTAGTGACTTGTGCAAGGTTTTGACGCAAATCATCTGTCAATACATAGACAGTCTGGGCTGCCTTTAAGATAGCTTGGTAAATCTTATCTGGATTAAATTCAGCAATTTCTCCATCACGTTTGATTACTTGCATAGGTTTCTCCTTTATTCTTTGTTTTCTTTAATTTCTGCCAGCATTTTTTTCTTCTTCTGCTGTCAGTTGATAATGTTCAAGCAAATCCGGTCTGCGTTCATAGGTTTTCTTTAAACTCTCATACAGTCGCCACTGACGAATCTTTTCATGGTGTCCCGCTCATCAGTACATCTGGGCACAACCATGCCTCGATAATCGTAGGGACGTGTGTACTGAGGGATATTCGAGAAGGCCAGAAGAAAAACTATCATCTTGGTGGCTAGACTCCTTGCCAATCACTTCTGGAATCAGGCGTACCGTAGCATCAATCATGGTCATAGCCGCCAACTCTCCACCAGTCAAGACATAGTCGCCCAGGGAGATCTCATCTGTCACCAAGGTCTTAATTCGCTCATCATAACCCTCATAGTGCCCACAGATAAAGATTAGCTCTTCCTCTTGTGCTAAATCCTCAGCATAAGCCTGATCAAACTGCTTTCCAGCAGGATCGAGGAGAATGACGCGCGGATTATTCTTTTCAATAGCATCAAAGGCATCGAAAATGGGTTGAGCTCGGAGCAACATCCCCTGGCCACCTCCGTATGGCTCGTCGTCTACATGGCGGGCCTTTTCAGCATTTTCTCGGAAGTTATGATACTGGATGTCCAAGAGCCCTTTTTCGCGAGCCTTTCCAACGATTGAGTGCTCTAGCGGAGAAAACATCTCTGGAAAAAGGGTTAAAATATCAATCTTCATCGTCTAACCCTTCTAAGATTTCCACATCGACGCGGTTATTTGGAATATCAACATTGAGAACCACTGGTGGGATATAAGGCAAGAGCAAGTCTCGTTTGCCTTTTCGCTTGACCACCCAGACATCGTTGGCACCTGGTTGCAGGATTTCTTTGATGGTTCCAATCAAGTTATCACCCTCATAGACTTCCAAACCGATAATCTCGTGATAGTAGAATTCACCATCGTCTAGGTCATTCAAATCTTCCTCAGCAACCTTGAGACTGTATCCCTTATACTTTTCAATAGCATTGATATGGTACATATCTTTGAATTTAATAATGTCAAAGTTCTTCTGTTTACGGTGGCTAGCAATGGTCACTGTTTGAACAAACTGATCTTTTTCATCAAACAAAGCCAGCTCAGCCCCTTTTTTAAACCGTTCTTCTGCAAAATCCGTCACAGACAAGACTCGCATCTCACCCTGCAACCCCTGTGTATTGACGATTTTCCCAACATTAAAGTAGTTCATCTTGTCTCCTGTAGTCTATTTCTTTCCATCTTATTCTGACAATTCTCGAATAATAGTCGCAATTTTTTCTGATTCTGACCATTGTAAATAATGGTGATTCCCTCCTAAAATGAGTTTAGTATTGGAAGTCCAATATTCTGATTCTCTGTACTCTTTTTCTCTATAAGCCTGACAAAAAATAAATACAGGGATATGAGATTGTATCGATAAATTCTCAAAATCTTCCTCAGTAATCTCTCCAGATATCTGAAATCCTGGATCTTGATTTTCCAACTCTGAGCCTTTTTCTTGCATTAATTTCCCAGATTTCTTTATTAATTTCAGGGCTAAATGTTGCTTGAGTTAAGTTCTTAAAATAAAGTTCAGGACCACACTCCTCAATCAGCCTCATCTGCTCTTCCATTTCTGGATAAGGATTTTCTGAAAAATCAGCAAACATGACGTTTTTAGTTGTCGGTTCCATTGCTACTAAAGCCTGACACTTAATTGGTTTCTTGAGCAATTTGCAAGCTAAAATTCCACTCAAACTATGTGCACAAAGTATATATTCAGAAATCGCCAATTCTTCAAGTACTTTATAAACCGCATCTGCAAGATTATCTAGATTTTTTCCAGCTTGGTCATGAATCGGACTCCTACCTGTGTTCGGAAAATCAATTGTCAAATAACCAATTGTAGGAGGAAGTTTTTCAAGTATAAGTGAAAAATTTTCATAACTTGGTAGCAAACCTGCGCCACTTAAACAAACTAGCATTTTCTTTTGCTTTTGATAAGTAACAGAGAGACTACCAATTTCTGTAGATACTTCAAACCTCTTCATAAAGAAATCCACTCGTTCTATATAATGAATTATTAAAAATCCTTATCCTTTATTTTATCACGTTCCAAGGATTTTCTCAAGTTGGATAAATCTCATCTTACAGAGCTACTACTTCTTCAAAAAATTCACCAATTATCTGATTAAACTCTTCAGGATGATCATTCATCGGTTGGTGTTTGCTATCTGAAATCGTTACTTGACGCGCATTGGGATTTAAGGCAATGATACCATCGTAGATCATTTTTAGGTGTTTGGGAAAATCGTTTTCGCCTCTTACTAATAGCATGGGAGGATTTCCTTGATATCCTTCTATCTCATGGACTGCCAAGAAACCTGTAATTCCAAGGTTCAAGAAAACATCTCTCCCAGTTTCTATAATGGCCGTCTTGACCAATTCTCTTGTGATAGGGTTATCAGTACACATTTTTGAGTTCTTGTCTGCGATCAACTTCCAAGGAATCGTTTTTGTACATAAGGGAACTATATTTTATGCGATTTCTCTCTTTATCTGATAGGTAACGATGCTGTCCCCAACTATCTACCATGACCAAGGCTAGGACTCTTTCTGGATGGCGATAGGTGTACTCTTGAAGTGGATTCCCTCCCCAAGAATGACCAAACAATATCACCTTATCCAACTGGAAATAGGACAAAATAGCATCTACATCTTGAACAGCGCCTTCTAAGTCAGGTAGGCCAACTTTCATAGGTGATTCCCCCTGACCTCTAACATTGACAAAGTAGAGGTCAAATCCTTCAAAAGGCATCATACTGGTGGGCCCACATCTGACTACGTCCACAAGCTCCATGATAAAAAATAATGTGGCCTTTACTTGCGTTTCCAGGGACGATGATAAACAACCAAATCACAATCTAAAGACTGGTATAATGTGACGTACCACAGTCTCAGGTTTTCTGTTATAAAAAGCAATAGCTTCAGCAATATCATTTTGCTTCATTATTACACTCTCTCCTCTTTATCCTAGTATTATTCTTTTTATCTATTTTATCATGCCATATTAAAATCATCGTGTTCCAAACTTGATTACATTAAAAATTTTTGAATTTTCCGTATTATTTAGATTAAGAAAAAGACTGCTAAGCAATCTTTACTTCTTTCTCATCAGATTCATGCCTAAAATTCCAGCAATAATCAAAGTTGCTCCGATTACATGGTAGCTATAAATTGGTTCGTGGAGGATAAGTGCTCCGGCTAAAATGGTCAAAACTGTTCCAAGATTGCCAAAGACACTGACGGTCGATGCTCCAAGTCGAACAATAGCATAGATAGAGAGACTACCAGTCACTATAGAAGCTAGAATTCCCAAATAGAGAATTGAAAGCAAATAAGATACCTGTCCAAGTGGCGCAAAGTAATCTAATATTTTCCCATCTAGATAGTGCGAGGTCAGACTCAGCGTATTAAAGGTGACGAAGCCAACAAATATCACAACAGCTGTCATATCCATCGCCCGATAGCGATCTCCTTTAGTCTTGCTAAGGATATTGTTTAGTGCATTGGCGAGAACAGATCCCAACATCAAGAGAAAGCCAAAACTAGCAGTCTCAGTACCAAAGTTAGCTCCTTTACTAAGGAAGATGAAAACTACTCCTGCTACGGATAAAAATAAAAAGAACTTTTGAAGCAAGCTTGTCTTTTCCTTGAGAAAAACCGATGCTAAAAGGAGAGTAAAAATCGGGACAAGGGCCTGTAAAATTCCAGCTTCAGAAGACGATATATACTGTAAAGCAAAGGATTGAAAAATAAAAAAGAAAAGCGGATAGAAAAGGCTCATAGGAAGAATAGAAAGAATATCTTTTCTACTTAAACTCACTTTAATAAGTTTGGTTTGATTAAGAACGACCATTACTAAAGCTGCAATTGTATAGCGATGCGCTAAGTTTGTGAGAGGACTGGCATAGCCTAAAAGCAATCTTAGTAAATAAAAAAAGAAAAATCCAATGATTGCTGAAAAAGGATAAAGGCTGACTAGGTATGCTTTTTGTTTTCTCGTTCATAGACTGTTACTCCTTTTTAAAAAAGTAGCTATTCTCAAGACTGATTGACTAGAATTCGTTTGAGACTGTCTTTCCATTTGTAGCATAGTAGAATCCTAGATGCTATTTCTAGGATTAGTATTTTATGCCTTCTATCACTCGTTTATCTATTTTTTTTCATTGACTATAAAAGGACTCTACTAGTCTAGATCTGCCTTTTCTCGTTCTTGTCTCACAAGTTCCAACTTATCTGCCTCTTGAAGATTCCTTACTTTTGATAGCATAATCTACCATTTTCCTTGCTTTCTCTTTCTTATATGTACTAGATACCTTCTTTATTAGTAAAAAAATTGATTTCTTATCGTCTTAGAAGTCCCTCTTCAAAAAAATCCTTCCAAATCACGTTCATGTTGGTACTTAATGGCTGCAGTTTTGTCTTTCTCAAAGATGCTTTTAGTGAGATCAATATGATTAATAGCTGCGATTGCGACGGTGTAGTGAATGATATCAGCCAGTTCTTTTGCTAGTTCCTCATTAGAATCCTGAACGCCCTCTTTTCGACCAGAGCGCCCATTCAAAACTTCAGCTACTTCTCCGACTTCCTCCACAAGTTTGATAAAAAGACCTTCCTCAGTCCGAGACTGCTGGTAATGTTCGAGTAAGTAGTCTTGTAATTGTCTAAACGTTAAATCTTTCATATCCTACTCCTTGCAAAAAAAGCGAGACATTCGTCCCGCCCTTCTTACTTTTCGTCAATAACGATTCTTACTTTTTTGTCTTCAGTTGGGACAGAGTAGACAATCGTTCTTATCGCAGAAATAGTGCGACCCTTACGACCGATTACACGACCCACATCGCTTTGATCAAGATCCAAATGATATTCCAAGAATTCTGGTGTATCTTCAATCTTGATAGTTAAGGCATCTGGTTGTGAAATCAAGGGTTTCACAATCGCAATAATGAGATTTTCAATCGTATCCATCTGTCAACCTACTTTAAACTTATTTTGAGAATTTAGAATCGTGGAATTTCTTCAATACACCTTCTTTTGAAAGGATGTTGCGAACTGTATCTGAAGGTTGAGCTCCATCAGCCAACCATGCAAGAACGCGGTCTTCTTTCAAAGTTACTTGGTTTTCAGCAACAAGTGGGTTGTAAGTTCCAACTGTTTCGATGAAACGTCCGTCACGTGGTGAACGTGAATCTGCTACGTTGATACGGTAGAAAGGTTTTTTCTTAGAACCCATACGAGTCAAACGGATTTTAACTGCCATTTTTAAAGTCTCTTTTCTTATTTTTTATTTCGGTGAAATAGCTGAGCTATTTAGCACATGTTCTATTATAGCAGATTTCTGGCAGGTGTCAAGAAAAAAACTTGACAGACTTTAAAATTTTTAAAGCTTTTAGAAAGTTGTTATATTTTTAAAGAAAAATCAGAAAGAGAATGTCATGAATCCTATTTTAGAAACATTTTATAAAGACCACCAAGTCAAGCCATTCATCTCTCCTAAACGTGATTTGGATGCTTGGCTCCTAAATCCTAAGCCTGTTCCCAAGAGAAATATGGATTATTAGCAGATGATTTGCTGGTAAGTGATATCATTCTACTATGGAGAATCAACTTTGGCACTTTTACCACCGAAACCTGGTTCCCTAAATACTTTGAATACACTTATGGCATTGATGCACCTAAGCATCTAAAAACTCTGGTGGAAAAAGGTTATGCTGGCATTGAAACAGCTTTTGAGTCACTTGACCATCTGAATGCTACTATGAAAAAGAATATCCTTAAGAAGAATGGGGTTACTGGCCTTTCTAAAATGAAGATTGCAGATTTGGATCAAGCCCTTCATAACCATTTTTCAGAAGAGGAATTAGCTGGTCTCTTTTCGATTCGCGGTTATAAAATAACTCCAAAAGGAAAGCACATACTGGAACATACCAGGACATTGTTGACCGTCATCCAAAGAAAAATCTCTAAGCAAGCTACTTTCTGGTTGGCTCCTCTAAAACTACCTTGTCACTAACATTTGAAATCCACTTCCTTTTAGGGTACAATGGTAGAAATGAATTTTTGAGAGGAATAGAATGAAAAAACTAGCAACCCTTCTTTTACTGTCCACTGTAGCCCTAGCTGGATGCAGCAGCATCCAACGCAGCCTGCGTGGTGATGACTATGTTGATTCCAGTCTTGCTGCTGAAGAAAGTTCCAAAGCAGCTGCCCAATCTGCCAAAGAGTTAAACGATGCTTTAACAAACGAAACGCCAATTTCCCACAACTATCTAAAGAAGTTGCTGAAGACGAGGCTGAAGTGATTCTCCACACAAGTCAAGGAGATATCCGTATCAAACTCTTCCCTAAACTCGCTCCTCTAGCGGTTGAAAACTTCCTCACTCATGCCAAAGAAGGCTACTATAACGGCATTACCTTCCACCGTGTCATCGATGGCTTCATGGTTCAAACTGGAGATCCAAAAGGGGACGGTACAGGTGGTCAGTCCATCTGGCATGACAAAGATAAGACTAAAGACAAGGGAACTGGTTTCAAAAACGAGATTACTCCTTATCTCTATAACATCCGTGGCGCTCTTTCTATGGCTAACACTGGTCAACCAAACACCAATGGTAGCCAGTTCTTCATCAACCAAAACTCTACAGATACCTCTGCTAAACTCCCTACAAGCAAGTATCCAAAGAAAATCATCGAAGCCTATAAAGAAGGGGGAAACCCTAGTCTAGATGGCAAACACCCAGTCTTTGGTCAAGTGATTGACGGTATGGATGTTGTAGATAAAATTGCCAAAGCCGAAAAAGATGAAAAAGACAAGCCAACGACTGCTATTACTATCGATAGCATCGAAGTGGTGAAAGACTACAATTTTAAATCATAAAAACCAAAAAAATACAGTATCCACATTCGGTACTGTATTTCTTTTACTCTCATTCTTAAGTTAAATTATTAAAATCCCAGATTTGGTCCATCCAGCCTTCATAGAAGTCTGGTTCGTGGCAGACCATAAGGATAGACCCCTTGTATTCTTTGAGAGCACGTTTGAGTTCATCCTTGGCATCCACATCCAAGTGGTTGGTCGGCTCGTCCAGCACTAAAACGTTGTTTTCACGATTCATCAAGAGACAGAAACGCACTTTTGCTTGTTCCCCACCTGACAAGACTTGAATTTGGCTTTCGATATGCTTAGTTGTCAAACCACAACGAGCAAGGGCTGCACGAACTTCTGCTTGGTTGAGGGCTGGAAAGGCATTCCAAACAGCCTCTAGTGGTGTTTGACGATTTCCACCTTCTACTTCTTGTTCAAAGTAGCCAAGTTCTAGGTAGTCACCACGTTCTACTTCCCCAGCGATTGGCGGAATAATACCCAAGAGAGACTTCAAGAGAGTTGTTTTCCCGATACCATTTGCCCCAATAATAGCAACCTTTTGATTGCGTTCAAAGGTAAGATTTAATGGTTTTGTAAGTGGACGGTCGTAACCAATCTGTAAATCCTTAGCTTGGAAAATAAAGCGCCCTGGTGTACGAGCCGGTTTGAAATCAAAGGATGGCTTTGGTTTCTCACTTTGCAGTTCGATAATATCCATCTTATCCAATTTCTTCTGGCGGGACATGGCCATGTTTCGTGTTGCAACACGCGCTTTGTTTCGAGCGACGAAGTCCTTGAGGTCGGCAATTTCTTTCTGCTGACGTTCGTAGGCTGCCTCTAGCTGAGATTTCTTCATAGCATAGACTTCTTGGAACTGGTAGTAATCACCAGAATAACGCGTCAGCTGTTGATTTTCCACATGGTAGACAATATTGATAACGTCATTTAGGAATGGAATATCGTGTGAAATAAGAACAAAGGCATTCTCATAGTTTTGGAGATAGCGCTTGAGCCAATCAATATGCTCAGCATCCAAGTAGTTGGTCGGCTCATCCAAAAGTAAGATATCAGGCTTTTCAAGGAGAAGTTTTGCCAAAAGCACCTTGGTTCTTTGCCCACCTGACAAAGAGGTTACATCCGTATCCATGCCAAAGTCCATAACACCAAGGGCACGCGCCACTTCGTCAATCTTAGCATCCAAGGTATAGAAATCACGACTCTCTAAACGGTCTTGAAGTTCGCCAACTTCTTCCATGAGAGCATCAACATCCGCACCGTCTTCAGCCATTTCCATATAAAGGTCATTGATACGAGCTTCAGCTTTGAAAAGTTCATCAAATGCTGTACGGAGAACATCACGTACCGACTGCCCTTCAGCAAGGACGGAGTGCTGATCCAAGTAACCAGCAGTCACATATTTAGACCACTCAACCTTCCCTTCATCTGGCAACATTTTACCAGTCACGATGCTCATAAAGGTTGATTTCCCTTCACCATTAGCACCGACCAGACCGATATGTTCTCCCTTGAGGAGACGGAAGGACACATCTTCAAAAATTGCACGGTCACCAAAACCGTGACTCAGATTTTTAACTTCTAAAATACTCATATTAATTCCTTATCTTGTTTTTATGTAATCGTTTATAGAGAAGCCAAGCCAGATAGCCACCCAAGGTATTGGTCCACAAATCATCAATCTCAAAGACACGATTAAAATCAAAGAAAAAGTCCAAGACCAACTGCGTACACTCGATTCCAAGACTCACTAGAAAACTGAAAAAGATCACTTTTCTTGTTTTCCGCAAGTTTGGAAAGAGATAAAGGAGTTGAAACACCAAAGGAAAAAGCAAGAAGACATTAAGGATATTTTGTAGAAAAATCCAATATAATTGTCCAATGTCACTCACTTCACCTAGTTTCCAGAGGGAATTGAAAGGAGTCAAAAGAAAAACCAGGCGTCCAAGATGCTGAATACCTGGAGTTTCCACTCCCACGGGAGAATGTTCTTGAGGAGTAAAGCAAAAATAGACAATGCAAATGCTATAGAAAATGACTCCCCAGACCAAAATATGATTATAAGTCTTCTTCATCATTAAGGATTGACTGCTGCGACTGCTTTCTGGCGGTCACGTTTCATTGTATTGGAACGCAATTGTCCACAAGCTGCATCAATATCTGTTCCGTGCTCTTGACGAACAACACAGTTAACCCCTTTTTTCTTGAGTGTATCATAGAAGGCCATGACGCGCTCTTTAGACTACGGCTATATTGGTCATGCTCACTAACTGGGTTATAAGGAATCAAGTTTACATAAGACAATTTCTTGATGTTCTTGAGCAATTCAGCTAATTCTAAGGCTTGTTCTACACCATCGTTGACTTCATTGAGCATGATATACTCAAAGGTCACACGACGATTGGTTGTTTCGATATAGTACTCAATAGCCGCAAAGAGTTTTTCAATCGGAAAAGCACGGTTAATCTTCATGATGCTTGAGCGCAGTTCATTGTTAGGTGCATGAAGGGAAACGGCAAGATTGACCTGAACTCCTTCATTAGCAAAGTCACGAATTTTATGAGCCAAACCTGAGGTTGAAACCGTGATGTGACGAGCACCGATTGCCATTCCCTTGTCATCGTTGATGGTACGGACGAAATTTAAGACATTGTTGTAGTTATCAAATGGTTCACCAATTCCCATGACAACAATATGGCTGACGCGTTCGTCCTGACCACGCTCATCAAAGTATTTCTGAACCAGCATGATTTGCGCTACAATTTCCCCATTATTGAGGTCACGTTGTTTCTTAATCAAACCAGAGGCACAGAAGGTACAACCGATATTACAGCCGACCTGAGTGGTCACACAGACTGACAAACCATAGTGTTGACGCATAAGTACAGTCTCAATCAGCATGCCATCAGGCAATTCAAAAAGATATTTAACTGTCCCATCAGCAGACTCTTGGACGATACGTTGTTTCAAGGGGTTGATCACAAACTGGTCATTAAGCTTAGCAATCAAATCTTTTGACAGGTTGGTCATCTCTTCAAATGACTGGACACGTTTACGGTAGAGCCATTCCCAGATTTGATCTGCACGGAATTTCTTTTCTCCCTGCTCCAAAACCCATTCCTGCATGGTTTGACGTGTTAAACTATAAATTGACGGTTTCATTTCTTCTCCTTATTCCTACTCACTTCTGACGAATGACAAAATGACGTTGCCCCTTGTCCTCTTTCTGAGAATACTGGTCTTTCTGACGACGTCTATTTTTCTTATCTGCATTCGGTTTTCGTTTTGTTTGAGCCGATTTCTTTCCTTTTCTAGAAGGTGTTTCTTCTTCCTTCTTACGCATTTTCTTGTCAAATGATGCTCGCTTAGGGGCTTCATTTTCTAGGACAAAATAGGCACAACCATAACTACAATACTCTAAAAGGTAGTCTTGTAAACGACTGATTTTTTCAAGTTTTTCTTCTGTTCGATCATCCTTGTAAAAACCTCGTAGGCGAAGCTGTTCGTTGCTCCAATCTCCCACGATATAATCAAACTTGGTTAAGACTTCTGAAAAACGCTGATTAAAAGTCGTCACATCAAAAGCTTCCTTGATATTTTCCACCAAGGAAAAAGCTATCCCTTCCGTTTCAACCTTGTCCCCGTGTAAATGAAACTCAGGACCAGGAAACTTGTTATAGTTGTATAATTCAGGTGCAATTTCTTTTCGCATAGATATCCTTTTTCCACGATTACTTAATACTTTATTCTACCATAATTTCTAGCAGTTAGCACGTTTCTCATAAAAATGAAAAAAGTCTGACGATTTCGTCAGACCAGAATCATATAACCTAAAAAAGAGAAGAACAATTCTTCCCTCCATATACCATTATTTAGCAGCTGCGTAAAGTTCATCTACTTTGTTCCAGTTAATCACTGAGAAGAAAGCTTTGATGTAATCAGGACGCACGTTGCGGTATTTCACGTAGTAAGCATGTTCCCAAACGTCCAAGCCCAAGATTGGTTTTTTACCTTCTGAAATTGGTGTATCTTGGTTTGCTGTTGAAGTCACTTCAAGTTTACCTTCTTTGTTAACAACCAACCATGCCCATCCAGAACCGAAGCGAGTTGTAGCTGCTGCTGTAAAGGCCGCTTGGAATTCTTCAAATGAACCAAATGTTGCATCTATTGCTGCTGCAAGTTCTGCTGATGGAGCTGTTTTTTCAGGAGTCATCAATTCCCAGAAAAGAGCGTGGTTCAAGTGTCCACCACCATTGTTGATAAGTGCTTGACGGATATCAGCTGGGATAGATTCTACATCAGCAAGCAAGGCTTCAAGGTCTTCACCGATTTCAGGGTGTTTTTCAAGAGCTGCATTAGCATTGTTGACATAAGTTTGATGGTGTTTGTCATGGTGCAAGTGCATTGTTTCCGCATCGATGTATGGTTCCAAAGCGTCGTATGCATATGGAAGATCTGGTAAGATAATAGCCATCTGTAATACCTCTTTTTCTTTCTATATGAAAATGATAACGTAAACATTCACTTTTTTCAAGTTTTTTGCTTATAGATAAGGAAATCACTGAAATATATTCTAATAATACTCTTCGAAAATCTCTTCAAACCGCGTCAACGTCGCCTTGCCGTAGGTATGTTACTGACTTCGTCAGTCTTATCTACAACCTCAAAACAGTGTTTTGAGCTGACTTCGTCAGTTCTATCCACAACCTCAAAACAGTGTTTTGAGCAACCTGCGGCTAGTTTCCTAGTTTGCTCTTTGATTTTCATTGAGTATAAAACAAGCAAATCAGCAAGAAACCCACGACAAGATAATCCTGACGCGGGTTGTAGCTTCAAAAAAATATCAATTTACCTGACTAGCAATCTGTAGGAGTGCCTTTTCAAAAAGGAAACCTTTTTCATAAAGACCTGTTTTAATCTGATAGTCTGTCTCAATCAAATAGGAAATAGCTTGCTTCAAAAAGCTCAAGGAAAGTCCTCGCGAATCCCTCAACGCAAACTTGATTTGATAGGGATTTGGATTGCGTCCGAGAAAACTTCCTAGACTACTTGCAATCTGAGATTCTGCTTGCCCAGACTCCGCCAAAATCTTCACCTGAGTAAAAGTCCGAAATTGTCCTAGCATGACGGCAATCAACTTAATTTCATCTTCACCTTGCAAGGTCAAGTCTCTAACCAAATCGCGCGCCTGATCCATCTTTTTAGTCAGAATAAACTGAGTTAAATCAAAAATATTGTCCTGCAAGGTCTTGGGAATTGCGTTAACAATATCCTCTTCCTCGATAACAGAGTCTTCTTTATAGGACTGTAAAAAGAGGAGATTTTTCTGGATTTCGCTAAATTGAAAACCAGACTTGATGAGGAGATTTTCAAAAGAATGATTGGCAAACTGCAGACCTTCTTTCTGGCTCCACTTTTGAAAATACTGGCGCAGTTCTTGTTCTTTAGCTTCTACTGCATCGAAGACCTTGGCATCACGCTTAAGTAATTTAACCAACCGTCTTTTGCTATCCAGCTTTCCTTCTGCAAAGATTATCAACTTGGTTGTTGGTGAAGGATTGTCAAAGTATTCCTCAAATGACTTGAGCTCATCATCTGTCAAAAAGCGCTTTTTAGCAGTTGTGATATCGACAAAATGATCTAATATCACGATTTTCTCATCCGCAAAGAAAGGAAGACTGACCAACTCCAGTTCCACATCCTTGTAAACTACTTCTTTCATATCAAAGTAGGCAAAGTTGAGGTCGGCAGAATCATAACCAATCTGTTTCAATACTTGACTCTTCATAACTTCAAACTGACCCTGATCTGTCCCTGTAAATAGGCTCAGACTAGGTAAATTTAATAAAGTCAACTTCTGACTTTCTTCAATGGCTAGCATCATCTCTCCTTTCTTCTGATTTTTAATTAGTTTAATCAATATAGCGTAATTTCCCACGGAAATCTTCTAGGCTTTCGTACCCTTTTTCCGCCATGATTTCTTTCAGTTCATTGGTAATACGTTCGAAGGTACCAACACCTTCTTTGTGAAGGGTAGTTCCCACCTGCACCATACTAGCTCCACAGAGGATATGTTCAAAGGCATCTCTACCAGTCAGAACGCCACCTGTTCCGATGATTTGGATTTGAGGATTTAAGCGTTGGTAGAAGGCGTGAACATTGGCTAGAGCAGTCGGTTTGATATACTCTCCACCAATCCCACCAAAACCATTCTTAGGCCGAATAACGACAGACTCATCTTCTATATAGAGGCCGTTTCCGATAGAGTTAACGCAGTTGACAAACTTGAGTGGATACTTGTTGAAAATAGCTGCCGCTTGGTCAAAGTGAACAATATCAAAATATGGTGGCAATTTAATTCCTAAAGGTTTGGTAAAGTAGGCAAATACTTCTGCCAAAATCCGGTCTGTTGTCTCAAAATCATAGGCAATCTGAGGTTTACCTGGAACATTTGGACAGGAAAGATTGAGCTCAGTCAGACCACGAAAATCACTCTCTTGGACTTTTTTCAAAATAGTATGGGTTTCCTCTGGAGACATACCAACTAGAGATAAGAAGAAAGTCCGGTTCGGCTCTTTTTCCTGCAGATCCAAAAGATAGTCCAAATAATAGTCTAAGCCATTATTTGGCAAGCCCATAGAGTTGATGGAACCAAGTGGAACATCTTGATAGCGTGGCTCAGGATTTCCCTGACGGAAGTCCAAGGTCGCTGTCTTAGTGACAAAGGTTCCTGCCGCTGAGTTTTTAACGCCTTCTAACTCCTCTATCGTCATACAAGCCACACCTGCTGCATTCATCAAGCAATTGTCAAACTCAAAACCAGCAATTTGTGTTTTCGTTGATACCATGATTCTGATCCTCCAGATTCCTTTTATTGCTAATATTATACCATATTTTCAGATTTTCTCTTTAAGAAAGGCATTTATTAGAAAAACGTTCGTTTTTTATCTACTTTCAAAAAATCTCAAAAACTAAATTGAGTGAATTTTTAGAAAATTTTTGTTTTTCTCTTTACAGCTAAAAAAAATTCTGCTATAATGACTCACATAATTAAATTAGAATTTAAGGAGAACGATATGACATCTGCTAAAGAATATATCCAAAGCGTGTTTGAAACTGTGAAAGCTCGTAACGGGCACGAGGCTGAATTCCTCCAAGCTGTCGAAGAATTTTTTTCAACACTTTGGAACCTGTATTTGAAAAAAACACCCTGAGTATATCGAAGAAAATATCTTGGCACGCATTACTGAACCAGAGCGCGTGATTTCTTTCCGTGTTCCTTGGGTTGACCATGATGGAAAAGTTCAAGTAAACCGTGGTTACCGTGTTCAATTCAACTCAGCTGTTGGACCTTACAAAGGTGGACTTCGTTTCCACCCAACTGTTAACCAAGGGATTTTGAAATTCCTCGGATTTGAACAAATCTTCAAAAACGTCTTGACTGGACTTCCAATCGGTGGAGGTAAAGGTGGATCAGACTTCGATCCTAAAGGTAAAACAGATGCTGAAGTGATGCGCTTCTGCCAAAGCTTCATGACTGAATTGCAAAAACACATCGGACCATCACTTGACGTACCTGCTGGTGATATCGGTGTTGGTGGACGTGAAATTGGTTACCTTTATGGTCAATACAAACGTCTTAACCAATTTGATGCTGGTGTCTTGACTGGTAAACCTCTTGGATTTGGTGGTAGCTTGATTCGTCCAGAAGCAACTGGTTACGGTTTAGTTTACTACACTGAAGAAATGCTTAAAGCAAACGGTAATAGCTTTGCTGGTAAGAAAGTGGTCATTTCAGGTTCTGGTAACGTTGCTCAATACGCTCTTCAAAAAGCGACTGAACTCGGTGCAACTGTTATCTCTGTGTCTGATTCAAATGGTTATGTCATCGATGAAAATGGTATCGACTTCGATCTTTTAGTAGATGTTAAAGAAAAACGTCGTGCTCGTTTGACTGAGTATGCCGCTGAAAAAGCAACTGCAAGCTACCACGAAGGTTCTGTATGGACTTACGCTGGAAACTATGACATTGCGCTTCCATGTGCTACTCAAAACGAAATCAACGGTGAAGCAGCTAAACGTTTGGTTGCTCAAGGAGTTATCTGTGTCTCTGAAGGTGCCAACATGCCAAGCGACCTTGATGCCATCAAAGTTTACAAAGAAAATGGTATCTTCTACGGACCTGCCAAAGCTGCCAACGCTGGTGGTGTAGCCGTTTCAGCCCTTGAAATGAGCCAAAACAGTCTTCGTCTCTCATGGACTCGTGAAGAAGTTGATGGACGTCTCAAAGACATCATGACAAACATCTTCAACACAGCTAAAACAACTTCAGAAACATATGGTCTTGATAAAGACTACCTTGCAGGAGCTAACATTGCTGCCTTTGAAAATGTAGCAAACGCTATGATTGCACAAGGTATTGTTTAATAATTAAAAAACTTGAAAAAGTTACCAAAAAGCAACAGCTAAACAGTTGTTGCTTTTTGTATTTTAAAGAAAATAAACTTACTAGATTTTAGAAACAATATCAAAACGGTTATAAGATAATAGCATTTCGATTATCCTAAAATTAATACACTATAAAAGCTTTACCGCAAGTTGCACAGGTCAATTCAGTTCCAATTACTCCATCTGTTGGCATATGACAAGTAGGACAATAAACACGTTTTGCTGATAGTCGATAAGATAACTCATCTCGCAATTCTTTCCCCTTAATTTCAATAACATCCTCACCTTGTTCTTCAAACTTAAGAACTGTTATCAAAGCTTTATCATATTGTTTCATACGCGGCTGTTTCAAAAATAAAAAAGATGATATAAGCAAAAATAGGAAAAATAAAACAAACAAAATTGTAACTATTAAAAGCCACATAAAGTAGAAATCATAAAGTAAACCTTCTTTTTTTCCTAAAATCCATCTTATGTAGTTATCAATGTACTGATAAAATTTCAATCCGGTGACAATACATATGAAAGATACTATAGGATAAACAACCTTGGAAATGATTAAACGATAGCGTCTCATTTATATTTCCTTTCTAGATAACCATGCACCACAATAATCACATAATTTACCTTGCCCTAGGTCAAGCAGATTCTCACCACTACATGATGGACAAATAACGGGATATGTATTTTTGTTAATCTGGTGCTTTTCAAATAAAGTGAATAAAGCTTGTATTTGATTTCGTTTCTTGACTTCTTCTTGTCTCCTAGACTCACAATAAGTCATTACCAAAATTAAAATCACACTAAGCAAATACCAAGGAACTAAAAGAAATAAAAATCGAATAGACCATTCCCTAGATTTTTCATATTCAAAAAATGATGATAAAATGATTAAAACAAGCATTTGAAGTAAATTCTTCTGTTTTAATTTCTTCAAGGAAAAGGAATCTTTAATTGTTTCTCGAAACAAATATAAAATAACTAAAGCAACTGGCACAAAGGTAACATTTTGAAATGATAAAAATAAAAAACTGATAACAACGGGAATTCCAATAGATTTTTGCCAAAAATTATAAAAATCAAGATTTTTTTCAATATAAAGATTCTTGGTTCATCATCTATAGAAAAGATAGCAAGTGATAAAACTACAAAACAGAGTATTACTATATTTGAAATTAACCAATGAAAGCCTTTTTTTCCAATTATTCTTAATATACTGTTTCACCTATCTTCTCCTCTAGTTGCTATATATTCTCTATAAAGAGCTTTCCCATTATATATCTCATCCAAAGCTTTGACTTTAATTTTTATATTTTCTAAAATACCAAAGCTATAAAATGCAAAGGAAGACAAAAAGAAACCTGATAAAGAAAAAATAATAGGGGTCACTATTGAGAAAATCGGCTTACCATGTTCAAGAAATAGAGTTATAGCCCATAGTGAAAGAAAAAATGTTGCACTTGTTAATCCCATAAAAAGTATACTTAATAAACGAAATACTTGGTACATCTAGAATATCCTCCTGTCATAGAACTTGTCTAAGTAAATCCCTTACTCTCTTAAAAAATTTCCAAATACTCTTCATGCCCCTTTGTATTTATTCATACATTTCCATACTTAGAATTACATAAATTGAATGATTTAAAAATACAAACAAAGAAATCATAGTTTTCAGATTTCTAAGAAAAAGGGAAATTCTGGCAATACCAGACTTCCCAAATAAAACAAAAGTAAATTTGAAAATGTAAAAAATCAAAGATTAAAGATAATGCTTAAACAAGATTGATATAAAAATGATTTTTCCAATCATTTGAACTATCTTTCGTGCCCGCAATTAGAACAGAAGTTTGCTCCTTCCAAAAAAGCAGTCCCGCATTGGCTACAAAACTTAGCTAAGCCTGTTTCTCCTTTGAGGTCAGTTTGATGTTGATTAACATCTTTGTCAAATGAATTCCTATCTTCAATATGATCTACCAAGTTGCTCAATTTAGCTCCCAAGGAAAGTCCCATAGCTATTTCCACGCCTGCTCCCATTAGATTTCCTGCAGAATCATTATTTTTTGCTGCCTCTTCTAAAAGATCAAATTGTCTCTCTTCTTGATAAGTATACTCTTCAATATCTCGACCAGCCTGCTTGCTTTTGGCTTCCAAAATTTGCTTGTGGAATTTAAAGATTTCTCTATATCCATTGCTATTCTGATTTACCTTTAAAGCCTCAATGTTAAATTCCTCAATACTAATTCCATATTTAGAAAAATGGCTGGATAAAATAGCTGACAAATCAACAGACATATCAAAACTGTGCATCTCAATATCAAGAATTGGAATCTTATGGTTGTATATTACTTGTGAAATAGCTGAACTAATCAACCCACTAACAGTTTGTCTAAAGCGTTTTTGTAAAATAGGAGCTGTTATAATATCGGGGTGACTTGGCATAAATTCTAATATAAAAGCTTCTAAGTCTACAATTCGAGGAATGAAATTCCCATGTATTTTCAATTCTACAGGAATATCACTTTCTGGATCTCGAACCATTATAGGAGAAGAAGTTCCCCATCCAATCGGTTGTAAATCATACATATTCACAAACCACAAAAACAATGAGTCAGACGAAATACCTCCACTTAGAAAGTTTTTTATTCCTGAAACTACTTGAATATCATATCCTTCAATCCTATGTTTACCAGCATCATAAGTAGTTACTGCTCTTCCATTTGAAAACAATACAGCACACTGACCAGGGTTTACAATTACAGTTGCTCCTATCTTGATATTCGTTTTAGGATGTCTCCAAGCAAGTATATTCCTTGTATCTTCACCTTCATAACGAATAACATCAAACAAATTTAATGCCATCTTTTCTCCTCTAAAATGAAAACTATAAATTATAAGATTAATCTTCCATACCTATATTACTATTATATAACCCATTTATTGAAAAGGCAACTCATACTTATAAATTATTATCTTTGGAGCAATCCCCTATATAAAACAAGAAAAACCGCTAGTCCTAAGAATAGCGGTTTAATCATGTTTTTAAGCTACTAATGTAGTTACTCTATTATTTAAGAGTAACTGAAAGACACTACATAAATAAGAATACATAAGTCAGAAAAGACTTGAAATAAGCGTTTATAAGAGGTGACTTACACTTATTTTTTACCATAAAAATACAAAAGTTTGCACCTTATGCCCCATTTGTGCCCCATGTTTTTTTAAAAAAACTTCATCAAAACTATTGACTTTCTCGGTATACCGTGATATAATATAATCAAGATAAGGAAAGGAGGTGAGGAAGTTGAACAAAGAAGATTGGCTCAGATTACTTGAAAAGGCAATAGACAATATTCCTGAAACAGTAACTGCTATCGCAAGTCTAGTGACCGCAATAACGGTCGCAAGGCAAAACAAAAAGCGTAAACCCGAATCCCGCAAAAGAAAAGGTAAACGCTAAGAGGTGGGGGCGAAAGCCCCTCACACCTCTATTTTATCAAATGAAAAGAGGAAAAGCAATGGTTAGTGCAATAGCTATTTTTATAATTGCAGTCAATGTATATATTTATCTAAAGAATAAAAAGGACAAATAAGTATGAGAAAAATTATTCAAGAATTATTAGACAGCCCGATGTCTACATCTGCTATTTCGCAAGGCGCTGGAATTCCTTGGACTACTGTTTCTGACCTCAGAAAAGGAAAAACAAGCATGGACAAAATGGCGCTTCTAACGGCAGAAAAGCTCTATGAATTTGCTACAGCTGATAAGCAGTGATTTCGGTCACTGCTTTTATTATTGCAAACAAAAAACCGCAAGCCTGAGCCTGCGGTGAAAGAACATTTTAGAAAGTTTCCTTTCGTTTTATTTTGTAGTAATGAGCCCGTTAGGCTCAACAGTAAACTCTGGCTTATCTGCCATGCTGCCGTCTGGTTTGAGGTAGTACCAGCCTTTTTATCAGCTGACTGGATAAAAGCATTTGATACCATCTCTCCTTTTTGGTAATCGAGATAGTACCAGTGCTCCTTATACTTGACCCAACCAGTGGCCATCTTGCCATCTTCTTTGAAGTAATACCACTTGTTACTGATAAGTACCCAACCAGTGGCCATTGCGCCATTTGGTAGCAAGTAATACCAGTACCCATCTGAATGCTTGTGCCATGAGTTAGCCTTCATGTAGCCATTGCTGTCAAAGTAATACCAGGCATTATTAATTTTCTGCCATTTATTCGTTGGATAAGAACCATCTGCATTGACATACCACCAACCAGTTGAATTTTTCTTCCAACCTTCCTGATTACCCTCATTATCAAGCATTTCTTGGACAGTCGAGCCAAGGGATTGATAATGCTTGATTTTAGCAATCACATAGTCACGCAAGCTGTCATTGTATCCGCCGTGCAATTCAAGGGAACGAGCAGGGCATGAGGTGCTTGAAACTCGTTATGAAACTTGATGTTGCTATAATTTGGAGTATCACCGTAGTAGGTCATGTCTTCGGCCATTTGGCGCAATACCATGTTTTCATTTTCGATAAACTCGGCATCTGATGCGCTTAACTGCTGGCATACTTCGTAGCTAAGAGAGTTCATGTTAGCATCGTAGTTAGCAGCAGACCACGAACCATTGTATGTGTCTTCGACTCGTACAATTGCATCTCTTGTGATGTAGTAATGAGCAAAACCAAGTTCAGACTGGCCATTGTCATATCGTTCTTGGAGCCATTCGATATAGGCCTTTGCACTTTTTGAACCAGCATCATTATGTAAAACATAATATTTTGGTCGCTCAGTTGGCCGGGAGCCTGAAATTCCATTAAAAATTGTATGATTAATGATTTCTACCATCATTACTCTCCTTTCCAGGTATCATTCATCAGCTTGACCGCTGACTCGACAAATGTATCGAGGTCCTTGTCAGTCATGCTAATGTTATATTTGGTAAGCTCTGCACGGATTTTATCACGAGCCTGTTCCAGCTTCTCCTCACCTTTATATCCGGTTTCAGAAGCGACCTGCTCAACAGCGTTGACCGCATTTTTGGCCAAGATTTCAACGATTTTGATGGTTCTCTCTCCACCTTTTTGAACCAGGTAGTCCTTGACTGCCTTAACTGTTACCCCTGCTAAAATAACAAGGATGCTGATTGCTCCATTTGTGATAATTTCATTAATCTGTTGCATTTGTATTTTCCTCCGCAATTTCTAAATTTACAAATTTATTAAACAGGGCATCTATGCGCCCATTCCCACCTAGTTTTTTGTAACTTGAGTGCATTTTGTGGATAATATCCGACTCGTGAACACTTGTATAACCTCGCTTGAGAGCTACAGTAATATCACGCTCCAGCCGTAGATACATAGTAGCTAGATGTGCTTCATCATGCACAGCCAGCTTGTTGTTGATTTCAGTTATATTTTGCTTGTTCTCCTCACCGATTGCATGGATAGTTCTCAATTCCCCTTTCAACTCCTTGAACTGTTCTTGATTGAGATTCCCTGCTTTACTTGCTCGCATCCCAAACCAACCAGTAGCGATGACACCGATAGTAGGAGCAAGTTGAGTGATCGCATGTATTATTTTCTCGATTATTTCAGACCATGACATAAATCCCCCTTACTCAATACGTGGCATGACCACAGTCAATACGCCTTGTTGTAGCATCTCAGCAAGAGCCTGGTCCTTGTATGTATAGCCCTCATTAGCCTGCATCTGGAACTTAAAGATAGTCTTGGTTCCACTTGGCCATTTGGCATTATTTTCAAATGGATAAGGCATGGCAATGATGTCTCCGTTTGAGTAGCGTGTACTCGTTACAAGTGGCTTGATGAATGCTGCTACCTTGCCATAGGCGTGGGTAGGCATACCTCCATTTTGAGATACTGCCAAGGCAATCAAGACCTCAGTGATAGCTGATACCGTGTCCAAGTTTTCCTTGTTCTCGGTTCCAGCTTGTTCTAATTTAGCAGTCATTTCTTTATTTTGCTTGAGTTGCTCATCTACTTGATTGAATTTCTCATTTTCAGCACGCTGTGGAAAATTCTCCTGATAAAGAGCCTCGAGTGCCAACTCAAAGAGTTCAGTATTAGACAAGCTGATTTTATCAGCCGGTAACAAAATAGGTACGATAGCACCACTTGAGTTGACAAGTGTGACCTTGGTAGCTGATGCTGCACCACTTCCATCATATTCTAAAGATTTTGAACCGTATTCTAGTTTCATATATTTTCCTTTCGTTTTTTAAGTTATGGGTAAGGGTCATTTGTAATATAAGTTATTGTACCTGTCCAATATTTGTTTCCTGGCGCTTTACTTGTCAGACGGATTTTCCCATCTGATGCAAGGTGCAAAATAGCCGTACCTGTTACTGTTGAGTCAGACAATCCTTGTAAAACCAAGTTAACCTCTTGAGCTGGTCTAAATCCAGCTGGTATTGTTTCTTTGACTTCTCGATAGTCTGAAATTGTGGCAATGTCTGCGATTTTTCTTTCGGTTGAAATCGTGACAAGATTGCCATTTCTTGTTACGTTACCGTTGATAAACCAACCTAGCTCAATTTTCCTCTTGACTGTTTCTTGAACAGTAGCAATCTCTTTCCATTGAGATGGACTCCATCTACTATTATTGTTGTAAGTCCTAAAGAAAAACCTATTTGAGCTTAACCCTGTGAAAAATTGGACGCCTTTCCAACTATCAAGCCAAAAATTTTGATACAGACCCCAGTCGCCATTTCTACCTGTTGGATTGTCATCGTATTTACCAGACCTCCACCCGAACTCCGTGCCTTGCTTATTCCAAACATCATTCCATTGAGCACTACCTCTACCTAGACCTCCATTGTTATCAGTCAGCTGATATTGCTGTATGGGTTTGTTGTCTGCGTAGATGTTGCCCTTGACATCAAGAGCGCCTTGCTCCCTGATTTTGTTGATACCAACCCCTGAGCGGTCATAAGAGAAAACCACGCTTTCTGTTGCTACATTGACCATGAACTCAGTACGAGTGAATTTGTCCTCAAGGATACCAATGACAACCCATGACTGATTAGCTAGATAATTCCCTGAAAGATTAGCCCGTGAATTGACTAGACTTGAAATACTTGACCAGGTACCAGTCGCTTGACCATTGTCAACTGTAAAAGCATTAGTTCCTAGTCTTGCAACCTTGAAAGTCAAAGTCATTGTGTTCTTTTGACTTCCTGATACAGTCAGAGGGGCTACTTTGGCGTTTCTAGTGACCGTCAATGTGCTAGAGGTTGAGCCTGTTCTGGCTATGCTAAAGCTAAGAGCAGGAGCAAAATACTCAAGCACTGTGACAGATACCTCTCTAGTATCAGACCAACGCCCACGGCTATCAGATACTCTTGCTCTGATTTTGATTGTGCCGTGGTAGTTCATAATACCAAGACTGCCACCATTTGAACTCGTAGACTGGTTTTTACCAACAATTTCAGCATAGTATCCAGTGATGGATGAGCCGTAGGAACCAACTGCACCATTAAACCCTACCTTGATGTTAGAGATGACCTGAATGAACGTATCAGCTTAGGGATAAGGTTCTGAGCAGAACCATTCAAGTCTGACAATGATATCCCTGTAAAATTAGGCTTGACATTAGCTAGCACGCTTGCCGTGAATGTGGTTGACTGTGTGCCTGTCTTGGTAGAGCCTGAATAGGTATCGACAAAGATAGTACCTGTACCACTAGCAGAGTTTGGGATATCGTTGGCAAAGTCAATAGGGATTGTCCAGCTAGTGGATGTGTCTACATTGCTTGCAATCGTTCCTGACTTGCCAGCCCAGGAATAGCGAACCGTGTGCTTGAAGCTCGGATTTTGACGGTTGATGTTGATAGTGATTGTACTACCAATGACACCAGCACCTACCCTAACAGAGCTTGAGCGTGGGATAGTAGTCAAAGTGAATGAGTTACTGCTGAGCGTTAATGTTCCAGGCGACCATCCACCACCTCCACTGAATGTAGCGGATAAGCTAAACGTTTTTTTACCATCATTCTCATGTCTGATTGTTACTGTTCTATCAATCAGCATAATTGAGCTATTTTGACTCAGCATTGATGGGCGACCTGACCAGCTCAAAGTCTGACCATCGATAGTTACAGAGGCAGTACAGTCATAATCTGAGAATGTATGAGCACCGTTTGTCAGAGCAAGTCTTACCCTCACTTGACTGCTATTGTCAGATATATTTTGAGAAACCTGGTCTACCCACAGTCTGAGATAATAGCTCCTATCATTATTTGACCAAAATTCAGCCATCATGCACCTCCTACATATCTAATCACATTCATATCTGGATTAAGATGATACTGTTCCTCTCGATACCGTCCAATTTGAACGGTTTTAGAAAAGATACCATTTTCAATGTGTATAACACCTTGAGAAATATACATAACCTCAATCCCTGCTGAAAACATTGAAATCCGTCCACTCGGACTGAATAACATACTGGATGAGCCGTCATTCTTACCAATAACCAACCCCTCATTTGATGAGCTCATATAGCTATCAATGAAATTCCAGCGGTCAGACAATTCTCCCAAGTCTTTGGCGATTTCAGACACACGCTGACTAGCTGAAATTAAATCTGTTTCAGCTTGAGCTCTTGCCTCCTCGTTTGTCTTGACAAAATCCTGATAAGCCTTTATCCAGTTATCAAGCGTATCAGCGCTAGCCTTGGCCTCTAACTCAGCTTGAATAACTCCAGTCTTTTCATTGAGGGCATTCAGCTGTTCTTGAGTTAGACCTTGGTCAGCTTTAGAGTCTAGTTGTTTTTGAGTCTCTGACCAGTGAGGTTGCCAGCTCGTCATTGGTATAGCTCCAACTGTTAAAACGGCCCAATCAGCATTACCAAGCCCTTCGAGTTCTGCAGTGAAGAATGATACAACGTCTCCAGCGTTAAGGTTTTTCTTGGATGTAAAAGTAGCGCTCCAAACATCCAACTCAAAGCTATATGATAGCTTTATCCACTGCCAATTATCGCTAGAATTTTCACGAATTCCAAAAATAAGTGTACTGTTATCACTCCTCCACCATTTAGCGCTTAAAGTGTACTGCTTACCAGATTTTAAGGGTTCAGCCAAGACGAAGTCTTGCTGATGTTTATTTCTCCATCCAGTATTTGAGTCAAGTAAAATGTTACCTGATTGCTCTGTCGTCCCAAATAAAGCTGTCCACTTATAACTTCCAGGATCCTGACTATCTGCCTCAGTGAAATCCGTTAGCGTACCTAAATAGCGCTTGTTAGTACTATCAGAGGTGCTAAATCAGTACGACCATCAGCGGAGTTAGCCCAGGCTCGGTGAAAGTATGGAGTCCGTCCATCTGCTCCAGGCTTACCTGGAATACCTTGAGGGCCGTCCTTACCATTTAAGCCATCTGAACCTCTCCATCTCGTCCAGCGATAGTCGGCAGGATTGACGCTGTCTGTTGAGTTGAAATCAACATAGACTCCTATATAGGTCTTGTCAGCGTTAGTCTGGCTAAATCCACTACCTGAGATAGTATCAGCATAAGCTATATGAGTGTACTGTGTACGTCCATCAGCTCCTTTAGTTCCTGGAATACCTTGGTCACCTTTGGCACCTTGCAAGCCTTGGAGTCCTTGTAAGCCACGTTCTCCACGCTCACCTTTCTCCCCTCGGTCTCCTTTCGGACCTATTGCTCCCTGTGGTCCAGTGTCTCCTTTCGGACCTTGTAGCCCATCCGATGTATTAATGAGAGTCAACTGCTCAGAGGCTACCTCTTTGTTATCCACCCATGCTGACACCGTCAAAACCATCTTTTGATTGATGTCAGAGGCTCGGACAATGTAACTAGAGCTTGTAGCTTTGATTACACCATCCACCACCCAACGCCATCCGCTGTGGATGACCTTGTTCCCTCGCATTAAGGTAGGGGTCACAATGGTCTGGCCTTGGCCATTTTTAAAGGCTATACCGTTATCAGTAGAAAGTTTTATTGTGTAGGGTTTTGACGCCTCAAAAAGTCGCTCGAAAGCTGCTTGAATGCCATCCGATAACTTGTTTTCAAGTGCCTTGAAATTAGAAAAGGTAGTTTTGTTGCTTGATGGATTCGTAAAGCTAATTTTCTGCTCAGAGACCCGTGCTTTTATTATTAAAGCTGGACTAAATCCATCATCATAAATCTGGATTGTGTCCCCGATTTCTACATCCACAAAGCCATCTACTTCATAGGTGATGGCTGGGTAGCAATGTTGCTTTAATTTTAGGTAAGCAAGCCGTCTCAATTCATTTGGCTCATCCGTGTCAAAGTCGAAGTCTCGTCTTGTCCACTGATCCTCAGCTGTTGCTGAAGTAAAAGTTGAGGGATAGAGTTGCATAGATAAAGGTGCGTACAGTTGTTGCCCTCTTTGGTAAAACTCTAATTCTCCCCTCTCGTTTTTGATAGACCAATCGCCCAAGTTTTCAATAGTCAGAACCTCTTTTTCAGGTTCGGTTTCTTTCTCTTTTTTCTTAGGAGGTTTTATGATTCGTTTCTCAGTATTAGATGGTCCGCCTTTCTTACTGGTCGTCACAGTTTGTTCGATAGATCCATCTGAACGAGTTGTTGTGGTCGTTGTAATGCGTGTTTTATCAGCCAATTTTGTGACTTTCGTGTGGACAATAGTCTTACTCTTTGTCCCGTCGGATGCTGTGCGAATGATCGTTTCAGTTGTCGAACCATCCGCATTTTTAACTCTCTGACTAGATAGATGACGTTCTCCACTTTCTTCTACTTCCACGGTCGGCATTTTACCGGTTGGTCGAATTGTATTGAAAATACCCGTTTTATCCACTTTTCGGGTGATAGAACTAATATTTTTACCGTATTTTAAAACCACATCATTCCTGATGCGACCAACTCCTTGGTGTGTATCATCGTGTTCGTGATATATGTTTACAGTAAATTTCTTAATCGTGCTATCTGCTTTTAATTGTGTATCAAATTCAATCTCAGCATTGAATTGTTTTGCAAGATTAAGCAAGCGAGCAAGTTTTGTTTCTTGCGTCGTCCACTCAATGATGCGTTGCTGGTCTGAAATCTCGTTAATTCCAATAGTGAGATGAGCATAATTTAGTAAATCCATCTCTGTGCAATATTCTGCAAAAGTCATCGCTCTCGTGGCTTTGTACGGGTTTACTAACTCATTAATCAATTCAAGATTGAGATTCTCACAATAGCATTTGATTGTCTGCTCGTTCTCTTCCACCGACATCACATTAAAGAGATAGGTACGTCCATTGTGTCGGAACGACACCCAAGCACGTTCGTTTAGATGCTGGTAGGCCTTTGATGAAGCTGTGTCTGATTGAATTGCTTTTTTAAAGACTGTAAACTCAAAAGTTGAGGCCCCTGTTGGCATGTCTCTTGACCATGTATCGTTATAATAATTAAGCGTATTCTGCTTACTATTATCAACAAAAGCAACCTTTTGCAAGTTTGCATCGTGAATCGTTAAAAGCATTATAGCCACCTTTCTTCGAATTCAATTGTTACAGTCGGATGTTTTTTAATGAAGCTAGAAAAGTACAGCTCTAATTTTGATTTTCCTGGAGGAATAGACAACCATTGTGACCCATCGACAATCTCATTAGCTTTTGCTATGTCATCGATATAGACCGTGTCATCCTCGCTATTGATTAGAACATTCGAGCCGATTGGAAAACGATTGGGGATGTCATTCGTTGTTGGGACAAAATCTTTTCGGTAGTACAATTCATCAAGATACATGTGAGAGACAATTGGATTGTCTCTGTACGCTCCAATTGTAATGTGAATTTTTGCGGACTTTTTACCCTCAATTTCTGGAATAATAAAAGTAGAGTATGACCCCTGATAAAAAACTTGTATCTTGCCATCATTCCGTTTTAAATCTGACCACCCTTTTGCTACATTAAAAGGATTGATATCTCCAGTTGTTGTTCCATCAAAATTCCATCGCTTTAGAATCCTATATCCACCTTGACCATCGCCAGCTAAAAAATTGAACTCACATTCAGAACCTAGCGACCGTTTAAAGGTCTCAACACCATACAAAAATTGACCTGTTTCATCTGATACTGTTACTTTGATGAAACCATATTGATTATTAGCTTCGGACCAAAAAACTTGTCTCCACCAAAAATAATCATGCAGGGAGCCAGTACTACCTGTGCTATCATTGGGAATTGACCAGGTCAAGCTAGTAGCATAGTTGTGTAATTTAGTCTCACCTCGTAAATCTTTCAATCTAACGTGTGGACGTTCCCAAAGATTAATCATCTCAGCTGTCCCGACAATATACTCTGTCCGGTCATTTGTGATGGCTTGGTTCTTTGCTGCGATAGCCAGTCCATTTGTGATTTTTTCACCTCTAAAATCAAGTAAGATTTCTGATTTTTGCGATGGTTCTGTATCGGCTTCTTCACGGTTCCCAATTTCTAAGGTGCCATTTTGATTAACTAGACCGATATATCCATTCTCAGCATTGTGTTTGACTTTAACGATTGGAAATGCACTCTCTGTGCCATTATTTATGAGATCAAACACCATTTTTCCTGCTTCCCTAGTTGCGTTTTTATCACTATCGAATCGCTTATAGGCTGAACTATGAGCCACGCCATCAGGGATGATGAACTTAATAGACCCGTTTGAACGTCTCCCACTTGCCTCTTGCATAGAGATATCATCAATTACCATGGCCAGATAATACTTGTCTGGCTCATCTGAAAAGGTCAACTCTTTAGGACTATCAACATTAAAAATACCCGCAAGCTTGTGCTTGAGGGTATTTCTGTCTTTGGACCAGATGGAGAAGTCTACCTTGATATATTTTGCATCAATCGTTTGTTGCTGGATATTCACGCCAATTCTTGGAGCATGGTCGATAGAGATAGAGCGATTATTACCGATATCTCGTTGGATGTCATGGATTTCAATAAAATCTCGTAACTCTGTTTTATTAAAACGCATAGTCACTTCGCTCATTCAATTACCCCTTTCATTCTTAGTAGCATTTTCTCACGCTCTTTCTGAGTTTTAGTAACAATATCCGTAACTTTTGAGCTATCCAGATAAGCGTTTGTGTCCTTATTAAGGATAGCAGTAAGCAATTTCTAAACTTGCTCTCAGAATCGTCATCTCAGACACGATTTTTTCTATATTTTGCCCATTTTGGACGCTAGTAGTCTGAATTGTGATATTACGTTGCGCTTCTTCCATTTCACGGAGGAATTTCGCGTCGCTCGGGATCCCGATACCAGAAGCATATTTTGGAACACCCATCTCACGCATCAATCTTCTTGTCTTATCCGCTCGCAAGACCTTAGAACCTTTTGGAAGAGGGAGTAGGACATCCCGACCTTGTGGGATGAAACTCTGACCATTTGGAAGAGTAACCATTTCCTTGTAGTTGCTATTTCTTTGGTCGTTGACGATAGCAAGACCACCAGGGTGATAGTTGGTACCGCGGGCATGCTTGCTCGCAAAGATATTGGTAAAGAAATTACCAGTAACACTATCAATCCACCCCTTAATACCTGAAAGAACGCCTGACGCATTATCTCGTGCACTGATTGTAACCGTTTTGTCCTGAATACTATTAACACCACTTTGTACCTCGCTAACAGTACCAGAAGTGCTATTCTTAGCAAGAATATCCACTGGATTATATTGCTTAATAGCATTGATAGCACTGCTTGTCTCGTTTCGTACACCAGAAGTCTGATCAGTCGCAAACAAATTGATAGGTGCTATTTGTTTCGGAGAGTTTACACTTGCTTGAGCACTTCCGACAGCAGCACTTGTATTATCTACTGCATTTAAAGATTTAGTCTCGGCAGATGCAAAATTCCAAGCTGTAATCTTATCGATAGATAACTGGCCATTGTTCAAAACATTCGTAGGATCGGCCTTCAAATCTTTTGTAAATGGAGTCGTTGCATTCCAGGTTGTCAAAGTATCAGTTGAGCGAGCGACTGCTTTTCGGACACTTTCATCATTGGCCAGCAACTCCTTCTGTTTTGGTTTCAGAGCTTCATAGTTAGACAGAGCCTTTGAGGCTTCCTCCGCCTTGTTCATGATGTCTGTATTCTTCATGAGAAGCTCTTTGACTTCCGCTGGCATGCTGTTCCATGTTTTAAGATGAGTTTCACTATCAAAGATAGCTTGTAGCCCAGCTTGGTTCTTGACAATCACTTGTTTCTCTTCGAGAGTCATGTCTTTCCATTTACCAGATTCGACAAGAGCCTCAGCAATAGTCACACGAGCATTTGAGTTGATATCCGCAGTTTTAGCTATAAACTGCAATTGTTCCCAACCTTCAGCAGATTTGGCAGCCTCTCCGATGACTTCTTTTACATTAGACTTGACTTGGAAATTTCCGTTCTTATCAATGTTACCGACAAGCAACGACCAAGCATCATTAGCCTCTTTCACTTCCTTGCTCATCTCACTAGTATAGTTAGCAAGGATACTATGCGAATTACCTACCTTTTGAGAAGCTTCAGCAGCTTTCTTCCCGATTTCTTCATAGGACAGGCCGTACTCTTCCAAAACTTTCTTGGCTTCTTCCCAATAGTTCCAACTTTGCCCAGTTCGAGCTTTCACCTTAGCATCGAGATTTTGCATGACCTGATAATACTTACTTCCAAGAGCTTCCATCGTTTGTTGGTGTTTCGTTTCAAGTTCCTGAATTTTTTTATTGTAAGTTTCTTGATCAATAGCTTTACCATCAAGCAACTCTTTCCACTCGCTCTTTGAGTTCTCGTAGAGTTTCTTTTCCTCATCAAGCGCTTGTTTCAAAACATCTCTAGTATGTTTTAACTGTGTTTCGTTGAGTGAGCTGATTTTACCATTTAAAGCTTGTTGTGCGCCGTCTGTTGTTCTTCCGACAAACTCATCATCGAGAGTTTGGCCTTAATCATCTCATTCTGATTGTTCAGGATGATTTCTTTCTCCTCTTGAGAGAACTTGCTCGCATCACCATTATGACGTTGATAAATCTCATTAATTTGATTCATCATTGCCTCAGTATTAGAGACAACCTGCCCGTTTCTTTCCTTAGCTTTTGCGATATCTTCTTCACTTAGGCCCCACTTAGCACCCAACTCCTCCATACGTTTGTTGGTTTTATCCGCAGTGGCAGTAATCTCTTCATATAGCTTTTTAAAGGCTCCAGATACCTTTTCAGCATCTCCAGCACGAGTTCCAAAGTTTGCGACAGCCGTACTGGTTTCATCAACAGTCTTTTGAAAACTTCGTAATTCTCCACGAGTAGTATCACTCAACTGAGAGCCAAACTCCTCAGTCTTGATTCTTGCTTTGTCTTTCTCATTTCCAAGATAGACAAGTCCTGCAGTTGCTAGAGCAATACTACCAACTATTAAGCCTAATGGATTTGCGAGACCACCCATTGCAGTTGTTAAGAGGCCAGTAGAAGATGAAGCTGATGCCGTCGCATTCCCTAGCGCTACCGCTCCACCTGATGCCAATTTAAAAGCAGAGGATAGATTTCCAGTCGTTCTAAAAGCCTGAAACGTCTTGAGCATCAAGGACATGCCACCTACTGCCTTACCAGTGCCTTTAGAGAGCCAACCAAGTGTTTTCGTAAGGTTCCCGATAATTCCAAGACCTTTTCCAAGGAGGTTTAAAGCAGGTCCGGCACCAGCAGTTAATGCTGCCCACTTAAGAACATTTCTTTGCTCCTCTTCAGACATGGAACTGAAATGCTTAGCCATTTCAGCTAGTATGTCAATCCAAGGTTTCCCAGCTTTTAGACCGTCACGCAGAGCCTTCAGAAGTGGCCCACCAAACTCAATAGCCAAGTCCGTTACCTGGTTCTTGAACATCTTCAATTGAGATTCTGTGGTCTCGTAACGCTTATTGGCTTCATTGGTCAGAGCAGTATTCTCTTTCCAAGCCTTGTTTGAACGATCAACAGCATCGCCCATTTTATCAGATGCTAGAGCTAAGGATTTCAGCATGTTACTTTGTCGGATACCCGTCATTCCAAGTTGTGCCAAAATAGCGTTCATGTTCACGCCTTTTTCTTGTGCGTCCTTGAGCCCTTTGATAAATGATTGCAAAGCAACGACCGGTTTCTCTTTCCAAGCCTGTTGGAATTCCTCTGAGGTCATTCCAGCAGTTTTGGCGATAAGGTTCAAGTCATCTGCTGCGCCCTTGCCTGTCAATGAAACAGCATTACCAATAGCCGTCAAAGTTTGAGTCATAGCGGTACCACCAGCCTCAGCCTCAATACCAACCGAACTCATCGCAGTAGCAAGACCAAGGATATCTGGAGCAGTTAGACCAGCCAGCTTACCACCAGCCGCCAAACGGTTGGTCATCTCAACAATGTCACGCTCGGTAGTAGCAAAGTTGTTACCCAAGTCAACAACAGACGACCCAAATCGTTTGTATTCGTCTGATGTCAATCCGAGGATGTTCGCAATCTTAGCGATAGAGCTTGCAGCATCTTCCGCACTTAAGTTCGTTGATTCTCCCATGTCAATCATCGTTCGAGAGAATGTAAGGATATCCTCTGCCTTGATACCTAACTGACCAGCAACTTCAGCGACATTTGCAATTTCAACTGCACTAGCTGGCAATTCTTTGGCCATCTGACGAATACCATCAGATAAGTTTTTATAGGAGACCGTTGCAGTTTCATCAACTGTCTTCTTCACACCTGCAAAAGCAGATTCATAGTCAACAGCTGCTTTTGTGATAAAACCTACACTTGCAACTAAGGGGGCAGTTAGCCCTGTAGTTAATTCTCTCCCGGTTTTTGAAACTTCTTCACCAAAAGTTTTTATTTTTTTACCACTTTTGATAAGGTCGTCCCCGTATTTATTAATGCGGTTAGCAAAGCTATTTTCTTTACCAACTGCAATCAAAGCTTCTTTAACACGATGAAGTTGATCTTCCATTGCTGCTAACTTAGCATTCTCACGCTCAATCTCAGCAGCGGCCTTGTCAAATTTAGCCGTACCAGGTTCGAGAGCGTCAAAGCTTTTCTTCATCTGGTCCAAAACACTTTTTTGCGCTTCAATCGCTTGACCAAGTGTCTTGTACTTAGCTTGAAGCAAGTCTGTGTTTTTCCCATTGTTTTTAAGGGAGCTGTCTAGCGCCTTTACATTGCTTTGAAAGTATTTAACCGCATTCTTAGCACCATTTAGAGTAGGATTGAACTTCGACACGTCCAGCCCTAGCTCGATATACATTTGACCTAACGGCGTTCCACCTGCCATTCAAATCCTCCTTTTTAAATCATTTCTAGAAAGTCAGCAAGATCCATGACTTCCTCAGCTTTAGCGGATTCGGTTTCACCGAGAACGCCCATCAGGTCCTCCCAGCTAGTATCCATGACATCACGGATACTCATGCCATATGGACCCTCAGTAGCTTGCTTAACAAATCCATAAAACCGTTTCAGTGCTTCACTTGGCTTTATTTTTTCTCCTTTGGGTCAACATCACCCACCAGATGAGAGTAGATATCTGCAAATACCGCAAAAATATCTGCCATATCCGTGAATTTCAAAAGTTCTTCCACTTCCAAATCTTCAAACAATGAGGCGATAAATTCCAATTGCTTGTCTAGCTTTTCAACTTCGGACAAGTCAGAAGATAGTGCTTCATTGAGAATCAGGTAGTCACGATAGTCCTTAGTAGTAATTTCCTTACTTGTCTTTTGAACATCTTGACCTTTCTCATTTTTAATTAAAAATTTAACCTTAGCCATATACTTTCCTTTCTAGAAAAAAGATAAAAAGAGAGCTTGCGCCCTCTTCCTACCCTGCAGCAACCATTTTAAGTTGCCCTTTGAGTTTCTTGATTTTTCTTCGTCATTACCAATGTACTTACCATAGTAATTACCTTTGATTTCTTCATCATCGCTTGCAATGGCTGAGAAACTCAAGCTGTCATCTGGAAGTTCCTCTTGCTTCTCCTTAAGACTTTCAAGCTCCTCAGCATCCATTGAGAAGCTACCTTTGAAGAAACCAACTTGCGCTTTCGTGCCGTTTGCTGTTTTAGATTCAAGCATAACTGAACAAAGTGGAGCATCACTATCTTCACCAATATAAATGATTTCGTCCTTAACTACATGCCCAAGGATTTTGGCAAGGACCATGTGAGGAATGTCAACTGCTGTCATTTCCATCTTCACATCACCTACACCGCGTTTTGATGTGTAATAAGCGACATCGCTTCCGTAAGTTTTAACAGGTTCACTTGAAAGTCCTGTAATCTTAGCGGTACGAGTCGCACCCTCACCGGTTTTACCTTCTACCACGAAAAGGTTTTTCCCAAGTGTTGGAGTAGCTTCCCCATCCAACACACGAATTGTCATGCGTTTAAAACCAACTAATGCCATTTATAGCACCTCTTTCTTTAATTTAGTATTCTTCGTATAGAGCACTCCGACCTTTGTAGGTCCGAGCGTCTACATAGCGTTTGATTTCTGGAATCCATTCATCCAAACCACCACTGGTTTGATAAAATTCCTGGTCTTCCATAATCTTTTCGATTTTTCTTTGGAGTACTTTGCACTCCGTATAATTAGTAGACTCTACATTGACCTGATAGATAAATGTCTTAGCCAGACTCGTATTACTGCCATGAACTGCCTGCATCGGCGGACCAACTGGTCTAATAACAATACTTGGCTCATTATTTGGTAACGAGTCAGGACGTTTAAAAGATTTGATACTGATTCCAGCTAAAGACTCATCTTTTTTCAAAGCCTCATAGAGTTCATTAAACTTATCTTTGACCATCTAAAACCCCTCCGTCTTCAAATGACTAGCGATTCTGTATTTGTACGTCTTAGCATGAGCCTCTGAAAAACGTCTGATGACACCGAACCCCCTTGGATGTGGGTTCTTACCATATCCAAACTCATTCAAGTGAACCAAGCGCCAACGAGACCCTTCACCAAAACCGATTTTCACAACAGGGACGCCAGCAGCAAGACCCGTCACACGTCCAGCAGTAGCACTTTCAACGGTTTCTCCAGTATCTTTGTAGACCTGTAGAGCACCTTTAAACTCTTCTAGAGTCTCGTTTGCGACTGCCTTCAAGGCTCGACTGGTAGCACGTTTGACCTTAGTATCGCCAAGATGAACTTCAAGGTTTCTAAGAACATCGTCAAAGCCTCTTAATTCTGCTCCACTAAACATCTTGACCACCACCAATAATGACTATCAAAAAATCCCGATTGTCAAAATCAGGACGAACATCGATAATTTGCCATTTTTCACCACTGAGACGATTATCTTCAACTTCGACAAAATGCTCATTCTTTGGCTGATAATCAGACAAAGGATCTCGAATTTTCAAAGTCATCTTAGCTTGCATAGACTTACCAGTTGCAATCTCGATGTCTTTGAAACTAGGGGAGTAAACTTGGCCCATCGTAAAAAAAGCCTTCTGATGAGACACATCACGACCATGAAGCCCCTCCTCGACTTTAGAAGTATAGAAAGTCAAGGGGGTTCTTAGGTCTCCATTTTGAGCCTCGGGCTTTTTGTAGCGATAGCTAGGGCGGTTAGTCTGATAGGACATCAGGCGTTGTTACTTCTGGTTGTTTTTGTGACCATTCAACAAAGTCAGGTAGCGCTCCATCGATTTCATCAAAGCGCTCTTTTGTCGCTTCAAACTCTTGGCCAGTAGAACGATATACCCCTTCTTTGAGGTCATAAAAGCCTTTTAAAACCTTAATCATGTTTTTCCTCCAATTTGTAATTTTCTAGTGATAATGCCATCAAATCCCCTTGAAAGTTCCCGTAGAAAAATTCAACTTGATCATTGTAGACATATCGAGCACGTTCTAAAATAAGCTCTCTCACTCGTGGATCAGCAGAGTCCTTGCTACCGACCAGACTGAGGATGGCTGACTCAGAACTTTCCAACATTTTGGAGAGGTTTGCATCCTCCCCATTATGAAAAATCCTCATCCGCTCCTTGAAAGATTTAAGGAGTGGATGAAGTTGTTCTTCTGGAGTCATGGCTCAACTCCTAGATTAGGCTTGAGGAAGTTCTAGATTCCAGACTGCAGCAGTCTTTTCGTCGTGAGCCTTACCGTAAGCAAATTGCTTAGCCGTGTAAAGGTTCAGGTCTTCCAAAGCATAGGTTTCTGTGTAACGTCCAAGTGAAATACCACCGCCGACATAGGCATCGTATCGACCTTTGACAAATGTAGTTACTTTACCAGCCGTCTGTGCCACAGATTCAACCAAGATAAGGTTGAATGGCATAGCTGTGATATAAACAGCTTGAGCGTTCAATGAAGTGTATTGTTTCTTCACATCCCAAGCGTCGGCTGTATTAACAACCATTACAAGGTTACCTTCGACTGCAACTGGAGTTTTTTTCCGTCTGCTTTAACAGAGTGATGTTTGTAAACCTTTGTCAATTCTTTGACCACGGTAGCTGAGTCCGCAAAAAGTCAACTTAGTAGTTTGAGCTGTTTTTTTCATCATGAGTTGTATGGTCGCCTGAAACAGTTCCTGTAAGAGTGCGAGAAAGCCCAATAGGTTTATTATCCCCATCACCGTTCAAGAAAGCAGCTTCAAGTGCGACTGCAAAAGGCTTCTGTGATTTGAACAGAGACGAATTTTTGCCAACCAAGCTGGTCCAAATTTTTTTCGGCATCTTTTGGAATTACAACGAAAGCAGTCAATTTGTGTTGGATTGCTTCTTCTTCGTTGAATTTTTGTTTGAGTTGTCCTTGGATTTCTCCATTGATTTTCCCCCAAACAGCTTGACCTGTTTGTTCTGATTTGAGGAATTTCAAGCGGATACCAGCGTTTTTAAGGCCAATGTGTTGAAGGAGAGGGCGAGATTGTACCAGATCTTCAAAGATACGGTCAATAATTTCTTGTGGGATGAACTTCTCAATCCCTTGAGGTGCTGCCTTTTCAATGTTATTGAAGAACTCACGAGCTTCTGCAGTCAGCTTAGCATCGTATGGATTCAAAGCTGAAACTTCTTCACGAGCAGCATCACGAGCTTGAGCCATCATTTCATTGGTCATGGACTCAATCATGTCATTGTATAGCTTCGCTTGTTCTTCTTGAGGAGCGCCATTTGTAACGGCATCCAAAAATGCCTGACGTTGTTTTTCAAATTGATTAGATAATTTCATTGTCATTCTGTTTTTTCCTTTCTTAAAACATAAAAAGACCGAACCCTTTAGGAACAGCCTTGTTTGTGCTATTGTCTGGACTTTCTTGAAAATTGAATTTTTTCTGTACAAATTCGCTATTTTCGAAAGCCTCTTTTTCAATTTGTCTAGCTTCTAGCTTATTCGCCACCAGTTCTGCGATTTTATCAATATCCGGTGTCATTGCTGACCTCATTTTTTCGATAAAATCACTTGGGATCATAGGAGTTTCACTCGCTACCAGAGTCGGAGCAACTTCATTTGTAAACATAATCTTGTCTACAAATCCATGATTCAAAGCTGATTCAGCATCAAACCAGGTAGTCTTGTTCATCAATCCAAGCAAGTCATCAAGAGCCTTACCAGTCTTATGAACATAGGCGCTAGCAATCGATTTGTTAAATCCTTCTAGTACCCCAGCCTCATGAAGCAAGGCATTATGGTCTCCATTTACTTGAGTTGAGACATTGTGGATCATGATTTGGGCAGTCGGACTGATTTCAACTGTATCTCCTGCCATTGCAATCACGCTTGCTGCGCTTGCTGCAATACCGACAATCTTCACGGTCACGTCGCCAGGATACGAGCGTAGAGCAGTATAGATTTCACTACCAGCATAAACATCTCCACCACCCGAATTGATATGAACCTCAATCGGTTCGCCACTTTCAGGAAGTACGACATCTTTCGGAGCTGTTGCATCCCACTCAAGCCAATCGTAAAGCCATCTGTCATTGTTTGATACAATCGTACCCTTAATCGGAATTACCTTCATCTTCTTTCTCACCTCCTTTCTCTAATTGTTCACCAAGTTGATAGTTTTTGGTGATGAGGAATTTATCGCCACCAGGGACAGATTCTAAGCCAAGTTCAGAGCGCACCTCGTTTCGAGTCATCGCTCCAGAAGAAATAAGCTTATCAATGTTTTCAGCAAGTGCAAACCTATCTCTCTGACCTTCGCCGATGATTACAAATAGATTATTGCTCTCGTATTTCCGTCTTGATACTAAAGCGAAATTAAGGCCATCACTCATTTTCTTAACGAGTGATTGGTAGCAATAACTATTAAACATTTTTTGGCTATTTTCAAGATTGGCCATATCGCCATGACTTAAAGCTGTTGGAATCCCTAAGACGTCCGCGACCTCATCATCAAATTGCCGACGAAGTTTCTTTAACTCATCAACAGAAATATTTGAAGTCCCTGTTGTATTCGTATGCTCGGAATATTCCATTCCATCTTGAGCTGGAACAATGGCAATCGTTTTAGTGCTAAATGATTTAAAGAGACCATCAGCATATGATTGGAGTTTATCACGCATCTGCTGATCAAAACTCCCATTGTTTTTGGTTTTCAGAGTTCCTCTGATTTGATTATTCCTAGCCAAGGCCTCGACCAAACGAGTGTGCAACTTCTCGTAATCAGCAAATAAGTCAGAAATATAATCTTGCAGTCGGTTATTGTTGTACTGTAAGAAAATGACTTCACTCATCCGAAAACGCTTCTCAAAGGTATATCCTCTACAAGTTACAAACTCAAACACATCATCATAAACAGCATATTTAGTCCGTGTGTAAGAGTCAGCAACAAGCAACTGGTCATCAGTTGTAAGAAAAATTAGGACCTCATTCTTAGTGATCAACCGATAGACGACCTTTTGCCAAAAATCTGACGCAGATTCGTTCTTGTTAGGCCTTACATTCAGCAAATAGTCCCAATCAGAAGGCTTAGCCTTACCGTTTTCTTGATACTTAAATGCTGACTTAGCAAAAATTCGAGCGATGAACTCGGCTGACTTATCAATCGCTAAGCTTTTGAGTTGCAGATTTCCAAACATCCGCTCAAGATCCTCGAACTCAAACCCAACCTCTGGCACTTCACGCTTAAATAAATTCAGTAACCCCAATGCTCTTCCTCCTTTCTTTTAATTTCTGCCGACCACCCACCCAAATTTATTTTTAATTAAAACTCCCAACTATCAATCATATCTAGGAATTCCCCGACATTTGACTCTTGCACCAGCTCACGCTTGTAGAGAGCAGCTATCAAAGCATGGAAACCATCCGTCTTTCTTCTGACAGGTTCTTTTTTCAAGAAACGCTTGTTGCCATCCTTGTCCTCTTTGACGTAGGTATTATCCGTATACCAAATCATAGAGTTGTCATTTTCAAAGATAAATCGCTCATTTGCGAATCCATCTTCGATGATTGGCGCAACCTTAGATTGAATCGCCCCAGGATTTCTCAAGAACTCATATTCAAACCCAGCCTCTTCTAGCAATGGCTTCAACAAGTCCATTCTGAAACCATCAGCACATACAAGCTCAATCTGATAAAGATTTCTCCATTCTTCCAGCTTAGCAATCAAAAGCCGAGGATCAATACTCGGACCATCAACGATTGTAAACAAGCCTTTTTCTGCCCATTCGTCAATAGGCGCTTTTAGCTTGAAAACTTTCAAAAATGATTTCCGTGCAAATGAATGTTGCTTCCAGATGAATTCATCACCATTCTTAAATAGCAAACCAACGCTTGCAAAGTCTCGAATGCTAGCATAGTCAAAGCCAGCCACACATGAGCGACCTTTCAAGTCTATACCAGGAGACCGTAGACAAGCCACTAACTTATCTCGAGAGGTCACATCTTTCTCAAGGTCCGCTTCGGGAAGATTCATCCGTTTTGTCATGAACTCCTGACGGCCAGAAGGTTCCAACACAAGGTCATCATAATCGGCCTTTGTTCTAGCAAGCAACCTTTTAGCATAAGGCGTACTTTCATCCAACATCGGATTTGCCTTTGACCAGTTTTTCATGTCATCCACCTCATCCGCATTGTCTAACTTGCAGATGAAAGGGAATAGCCTAAAATCATCAACCTCTCCATTCAAGATTTGCATAGACTTCTCTATCAGCTTGTCATAGAATCCCTCACGCACATACCCATTCGTACCGTTGTAGAAAGTCCGAGCATGAGCGATTTTACCAAGACCAGACCTTTGAACCTTCACGGCCTTATCATCTTCAAATTGGTGGATCTCGTCAAACTCAAGACAGCCATCACGAGCAGAGTCCATCGTTTTCGGATTATTCGTCCTAAAAGAAAAGACCGAGTTGTTCGCTCGACCTGTAATAGACATTTTAGTTAGATAGAAATGGTCCTCAAGACCACGCCTTTGGATAGTCTCATAGACTTCCTCAAATGATACCTTGCCCTGTTTCTCAGAGTTAGCAGTGATAGTCACATCATAATCTCTGATAGGGTAGATAGGACTGATAAAAAACGAAGACCTGGCAGACATGAAACCATTCTTACCACCCCCACGAGCTAAAGTATACAGATACTCATCAAAGTGTGGCTCCCCATCCTCCTTTCGAAAAAGAAAGATAAACGGAGTCAAGAAAAGCTGGTATTTCGCTAGAGGAAAAAGTTCTTTTCCGTAAACCGAATGAATTTCTCAATCAGGTCATTATCAAAATATAGATCATCACGAGGATAGATTTTATCTTTGATGATTTTAAACAGCAACTTTCTTTCTTCGTTGACGACGATTTCTCCACTCTCGGCCATTTTGATGTAGTCATCAACCAACGGATGAGAAATCATAACAGATCACTTCCAGACGTAGGTTTCTCAACAGGAGAATTTTCCACCTCAAAATCAAACGATCGCTCAATAGCTAAAAGCTGATTGCTTGTTGTGTTGATTTCCTTGATGAGAGAATTCGCTTTTTGGAATCTTTGTTGGCCATTGTGGACAGTGACGACAAGTCCGTCCTCATGCAGACGAGCCTTCAGCTCATAAAGTAACCTCACAAGATAAATATAGCGATTGACTTTTTCATACTGAATCGCATCCTTTTTTCTAGGACTAAAATAGCCGATTTTAGAAAGTAGCTGATTTTCTAATTCTTTTACATTTTTTTCCGAGTATTCTTCCATTACCCCCCACCCCCTTTGTTTTTTTGTTAAAAATTTGGACAGTTAACCCCTCCCACCGGTTCCCAAAACCTTAAAAACACTGGATTTTTTTGACCGGGGGGTGTTATCATCCCCAAAATTCGTCTGTTCTGAAATTTCTCTCAATCATCTTTTTAGATTTTCGGAATTGGAAGCGACCGTGACGTTTGTTGTGGCATTCTTTGCATAGAGTTCTAAGATTGTCTAAGTCAAGAGCGAACTCTGGATAGAATTCTAGTTCCTTGATGTGGTCAACCTCTAAGTTCTCTGTTGTGACCTTGCCTTCTTCTCTGCACCAAACGCATTCGTAGTGATCACGTTCGAGTGCAAGCTTACGAAGTCCTCTCCATTCACCAGAATTATAAAACTCTGTTCGGTCTTCTCTAGTTGCAACTTCTATTTTCAAAAGATTACCCTCTTGATTTCCAAAAGAGTTTAGCAAAATCGTCAGAACTAATTAAGGTTTGCTTAGCTGCTTTTTGGAATCGCACAATTGATTCTTTAGTTTGAGAATCAAGAAAATATTCTCTGTTATCTCTGCTTCGTATCTTGTAAATCAATTCTCTTATTAAACCTAACATACTTTTGTAAACCTCTCTAATTTTGCTCTCTCAATTCCTTGTTTTACATATTCTAATGAACTCGCTACATGAGTTTCAACTCAGATTTATCAAGCGTTTATCTTGCGTGTGTGAAATGAAATCATCATAACCTCAAAACAATGAATTGATAGTGAAATAAAAAAATTAAAAGCCTTGAAACTTCGTCATGGCTCGGTCTTGTGAATCTTGGTTTTTGCCTATGTATCTCAGTGAAATACTCTGGCTTGAGTGGTTCAGTAGGTCCATTATAAGAGCGACATCCTTGGTTTGTTCGTACATGAATAAGCCAAAGGTCTTCCTCATCGAGTGAGTAGCTATGTTTTCTAGACCAACTTCTTCAGCAGCTTTCTTTATGATCTTGTAAGCTGTGTTAGGTTTTATATGCTGATGCTTTCCGTTTCGGCTTGGAAAGAGGAAGTCTTCATCTTTCTTATCTTTGATGTACTGCCTCATGGCATTCTTGAATTTCTTTGGCATCTTTCGTTTAGTTGGCTTGTCTGTCTTTTCATCGACGATCTGGACATGCCAACCTTTAACGTGCTTTACTTTCAGTTTAACGATATCACCTATACGAAATCCCAAATTAACACCAGAAAGGAAGAGCATGAGGTTTCGTTGTCTATCTGACTCTTTGATTGCACTATGCAACGTCAGCCATTCAATCATAAGCTGAACATCATCTCTATTTCTGATTGGTTCAACAACTACCACATATCTTCACCTCCTTTTTAATGCACAAAAAAAGCAGAGATTTCCTCTCTGCTATTCTTCATGATACTAATTTACCACATTCTTTTTGTCAATTCTATATATTTTTTTGACAACTTTACATAAAGAGCAAATTTGAAAGTGTATCGAGAATCACCTCACGTCTTCTGTAAATCTGCTTGCTGTGTCTATACAAGTACCCAGTTTCTCCGTTCTCCATGATGTGCCAAACTTGAATCCAGTCGTATCCAGTATGTTCTCCCCAGCGAAGATAAAAGATTTTTTTGTCATCTGGTTCTAGATTCTCTAGTAATTGGGAAATAGCGTTTTGGAGATTTTCTAATCTTAAAATCATAGGATCGCTTGCATAAGCAACCGCTAGATTCTCCGACCTGTTGACGAATGTCCCGCTGCCACTTGCTCCAGTATCATCAATACCAGGAACAGTAAGATGCTTAACTTCGTACAAACGTTCTAGCTCATGTCTACGCTGGCCAATAAGTTTGTCAATCTTTAAATATTTATCATCGAGTTCAAACTCGAGATAATCCCTTCGTGCTTTTGTTAAGTTCTTTTTGACCAAACCTTACCTCCCATATATCTTTTGGATTTAACCCATTTGATAATTTTACCATCGTTATTGTTATTGTGATAATCTGGCAGTCTTGCTGTTGGACTCTCTTTGTAGACCACTTTTTCAACTACCTGGATTGCAGGCATCATTTCATCATCTATCCACCCTACAAGCCAAGCAGGATTTACATCATAGGTTTTAGCAATCATTTCAATTTGCTTAATAGATGGATATCCACCTCGCTCATACAAGTGAATTGTATTTTGAGAAACACCCGTATCCCTAGCCATATCTTTGACAGAGAGCCCTAGGTCCTCTCTAAGTTCTTTTAATCTTAGCTGCATCTTGCAAATCTCCTCGTGTATTTCAAATAATTTCCTTCAAATATCAGAGTAATTGTTCCTGTCCCGTCTTTGTTCTTAGATACCAAAGCACTACAATCTGAACCAAATTCAACTCCTTCAATTGTGATGCTATGCTTCACGCTGTCAACGTTGATGATAGAATCATTTGATGTTTTTATTCTCATATTCCATCTCCTCACTAACTTTCTAATGCACAAATTCGTTGACCAGGTCACGGATAAAGAGCTTCCAATCAGATTCTCTAAACGTCAAGAAACGATCTGTAGTAAAATTTCTAAGTCTTTTATAGAAAAGCATTTTTAGTTGGATTGACTCACCAACACTCAGTAAGGTTCCAGGGAAGCGATGTACTGAATGCACTCTATTTCCATACCCAGAAATATCTAAATGTATTATCGTTTCTGGATATATGCGCCCTGTACTAGCTTCAACTTCGAACTCAACCTTAACTTCTTCTACAATTGGAACTTCTTTAAAAATTGGTCGTGCAGAAAACATTAACGACGAAGTATCTTGCCTTTTTCTTCTTCCTGAATATGGATACTTGCGAGGTTTCATCCTTCCACCTCCAAAAGCTCAGGATTTTCATAGATGTTGCCGATGATTTTATAGTATTGTAAAAATTCCTTTGTGATGTCAATCCGATAGGTACGACTCAGACCATCACCGTACCAGCGACCTTTTTCTTTGTCGTATTTGACAATAAAGGTATATTCTGTCTGTATCTGATGATGTAAGATATCACCTTCAAAAACTTCTGTACCTTCCTTGTCTTTGAGTCCTGTTGATTGCATGATACATCCATAGTCATCAAAATGTAACCACTTTTTTCTTTCTTCAATCCAAATGATAGGACAAGTCCAGTTTTCATCATCTGTATCACAATTGCCTACCATGACTCTATAATTCATTTCGTTTCTCGTTCTATCCCACGCTCTGTACTTCGGTATCATGCCAAATCCTCCTTAAATAAACAAACTAGCTAGCCAAATAAAAAATACATATGTAATAATTTTTGAAATACCACTCTTTATAGAATATAAAAATTCCTCTTCAGATACTTTTTTGCTAGATGACATAGGAAAAATGAAAGATAGTAGCATATCCATCCCAAAAGCTTGCCAAACTGTAATTCTACCAACCGGAACGATCGTTGTGATAATTTCATTCCATCCATACTGAACCACGAACGGTGATGCAACAATTACAAATACAAACCCTAAAATAATTCCTAATTTTTTCATTTTATAAATCCTCCTCTTTCACGAACGTACCATCAATCCAGCGGCCTTTGCGGTCCTTGATTTCTTGGTAAGCTAGTTCAAAACATTCTTCGAAGCTATAACCTAGCGCATTGCTGATTGATTTCAGATAACCGATCGAGCGTACTAGATTATGTCTGCACAATACCTTGCTAGCAAATCCTTGTGAGAGTTGAAACTCACTAATATTTGCATTAAGTGAGATGAAGCTTTCCATTGCATCTTTTCTCTTGATATTATCAGATTCTTTGAAAATCTGATTCACATCTTCCTTGATGAGCAAGGCTAAACCGACAATCACGACTGCACAATCTCCGATACTATCCTTGGTTAGCTTCTCATTCTTCTTGAGATATCCTGCACATAACTCACCGAACTCTTCACTGAGTTTGAGTGACTGCTTGTCTAACCGCCCACCGTTTTCAAGATCACGGTCAATAAACCATTGTTTTACGTTTTCTAGTGTGTTCATAATTTATCCTCCAAAATTACTGAACGGAACTTCCCATCTATAATTATCATACTTACGTACGATATCTTTTAAAATTTTACCTTTTGAGATTTCAATTTCTTGTGTAAATTGCATACCTTGTTCAAACGTGAATATCTTAATGTCAACATTGAATTTCTCAGATATTTTTGTGTAATCGTCTGGAATAGCTCTCCACGCCTGCTCAAAATTATCAAGTTCGATGATAAGAAAATCATCATCAAGATGAATTTCAAAACTATCATTGTCAATAAAAGCACGTTTTGTGCCATTGATATAAAAATAAGAGTTCGTTGTAGTAAAAGTGATTATCTCACCATCTGTATCTTCTTCGATCGTGATGTCTCCAACATCTCCAAACATATATTTCAAAGCTGATTTAATGTTTTCTGCACGTCCTCTTAGTTTAATTGTTCCTTCTGCAAAATTTGCCATATTTACCTCCTTATTAGCGAAAAAACTATATTCTCACCTCATCCCCAACTTTCACCTTCTCATACACCTCCTTCGTGACTACGAAAATGCCGTAATCACGAATTGTGATTGTATATAGCTTTCCGAATTGTCCTTTTCCGACCACACGACCGATTATCTCGGCGCCTTGATTATCAGCTTTGTAGATGACAACCGGGCGCTTTGCTTCTAGTTCTGCAATCCTGCCCATCTGCCAGATGTTTAGTCCAGCAGATAGTAGAATCCAGATAGCTATGAATCGTTTCAATCTGTGACCTCATTTCTCAATTCAAAACCAATTCCGTATAAGAGCAAATCATTTTGAAAGTCAACGAATGCTTCAATCATCTCAGCTTCTTGAAAGTCGTATTCCTCAACCGTACTTAAGAAATCATCAATATCATTTCTTTGTACACTTCCGTGCTCTGTCTTTGTATGTTCCACGGCTGATTCATAACCATCTACATCAATTGTGTAGCAGATTCTGCCACTTGAATAATCATATTTGTAATTTTTAATAATCATCACTCCACCTCCTCAATCTATATTTCTCTCAAATACTCGTTAAAAAGATCTTCATCAAGTATTCCGTTTTCAATTAAATTCTCAACTGCAGTTTCAATTTTTATCAAACGATTTAACTCATTGTTAGGCAGTGTAGCCATAATAACTTCTTCCATCACTCTACTCCTTGCTCTTAATTTCTCTAGTGAGTCTGTTTTTTAAAACATGACTTGTAAAATAAATACCGTCTTCATATGTATAATAATCAGCGGTTTCTTCAACCCACTGACTTCGTGTGTACGGATATCTGTTTGGTCGTTTCATGTTACCACCTCACATATAAGTATTTTGTATCGATATCTTGTCCTAAAATACAATCTCTCAATGATCTTAAATCTTCTAACGCACTGCTGACAGTCCCCCATTTGTTCTCAGGTTCATACTGCACATACTTTTCAGGGTGCTGTTCCAATTCTGAGATGCCATGTTGAATATTTTCAAAAATCTGAGCAACATTGTAGATAGTACCTTGTTTGAAGTCCCAATCCATAGCAACCCTGAACATTTCCCCAAGATTGTAAGTTGGAGAACTATTTTCAGGTTCATCTATGGAAATATAATCTCCGCTTTCTATTTTCGCTAAGATTTCCAAATCATAACTCATCACTCCACCTCTCTAATATCATCTTTTTTGATATCAACAACCTCTTCAAGATATTCCTTTGAACACCAATCGTATTCAACGCATTGTCTAATAAATCTTTTTTTATAAAAACAATGCTCTATGTATGCGATTGGAAATAGCAAAGCAATGAAAGGTGAACAAATGATTAAAAATAAATAAATAGCACTTCCACAAACTTTTGAGTCTGCAATATATTCATAAAAATCTGCTAAATCTTTTATTTTTTTAAAATGCCTGATAAAAATAATATAGTTTTTTCTTGTCATTCTGTTACCTCCTCAAAGCGCCCATCTATTTTTGGGCTTATTTCTTTTGAAAATAGGATTTTTCTTTTCTTTTTTCTTCTGCTTGTGATATTCGCTATCTTTGTTAAAAATAATATCTTCATCTTCAATCAGTTCAGGAATGAAGTATCTAGATGGGTATCGTTCAGATCGTTCCATCACTCAACCTCTTTAATTTCCATACCTGGGCAATCAAACACCCAACTCATGTCATTTTCTTCTAGATCTGTTTTAGTATGATATCCTGAATAGAATACTCCATCATAACTAGAGAAAATATAATCCTCATTTTCAGTGTGATAGTACAACTTTTGTCCACTTGATTTCAGAGTTACAATATACCGTTTCTCTTTCTCGACCTCATAGCCTAGAATCCAAGCAAGTGCGAATGTTTCGATATTATTTTCGTAAAACCATTCAGGGACTCTCTTATCGTAATGATCTTCAATCACTCTCATCGCCCCATAAACATGAAAATCGTTTGCCTTTTTAAACTCTATATAATCCGCCACAAACTGCGGGATTGCGACTTTCTCACGTTCAATTGATTTGTAAATGAATCTCTCGTCTATGCTCACGATTTCTCCACTAGCGACTTGAATTTTCTTTTCCCTAGCCCCCGTTGTATCTACTAGAAAACCAACTTCATATCCCTCTATAAACACTTTTTCTTTATTCATCTTCTAAGTCCTCCATTTCTACTCCCAATTCAACAAGTTCTTGTTTTAGCATCTCGATTCGATTCTGGATGGTTTCTGTGATTAGACCAGACAATATCTCATCTGCTTTGATTTCTTTTTTTAAAAATCCATAAGCCGTTTTAAGAATATAACTAGTCTCTTTCTTTGTAATAAGAAGCTCATCCCAGCACTTGTGTTTAACCTCTAAGAAATATTTGTACTCTTTAATCAAATGAATGATATATCTAGCTTTGTTTAAGTCTTCAAGCTTCATCTTCACTAACTCCAACTTATTTTCTAAATCCAGCTCTTGTCCCTCATGGCTCAAAGACACAAGAGCTAGCAAATTCTTTATACGTCATTCGTCCAAGTCTGACGCATATTCTAGCTCGCTTTTAACGTGGTTCGCGACACGTTGATTTTGTTGCTAAGTAATAGCAATCAGCTGCTCCGTAGTCAATCCTGATGTTCTCACCACTCATGCTTTTCCGAAATCGTGGATGACTGATTGCTGAATAACTAGCCTGATGTTTCTTTAGTTCATTGATTGCGCTATGTATGTGGCCAAAACTCCCAATGAGTATCTTGCGGTGACCGTTGTAAATGAAATAGAGTTCAATCATCTTTACTAAACTCCTTGTAAATTTTTTTGAATATTTCTGACACCAATTTTTTAGGTATATTAGATCTCTCGTTGTATGATTTTGAGAAATTCTTCCACTCTATGTCTTGCTTGATAATTTTATTTTTAAGATTAAGTTCAATATTGCTTCCAAAAATCGTCTGTTTTTGTAAAGGATAATCATAATTATTGTATCTAGCTAGGTTTTTGTATGGAATTCTGAATCCAATAATATCCTCAATGTAAGGCCACAGTCTGTCAGCAGCTGGATTCTCAATAACCCAAAATTGTGGTCTATATCTTTTTATGATTTCTATTGTGTTGAAAGCTGTTAGCTCGCCATTGACCCTTTTTAGAAATTGTCTGTCATACTGATAATTTATATAGGCTGACTCGTAATCCTGATTTGCCCTGATCGTGAACGGTGAAGGTCTTACTTGCGGAGCAAACAAGCTATCAGACACATCATTGCGTTTCCAACACGCATTCCCATTTTCCATTGCAGAAGCATTTGACCAACTTTCACATGGTGGACTAGCTATTATAAGATCAGGTTTTGGTAATTTGTCTAACACGTCAAAGAGCGTGTTATCTCCAAATAAGCGTTTATAATCTGCAAGGTCTAGATTTATGAAATGATTGTTCTTGTTTTCTATATCCATTCCGATTGAATAGATTTCAATATTCGCCCCCCTCGAACTATTCAGAGAGTTTGCACACTTGAAGTAAGAACCATTCCCACTATCAAAAAAAGTGCCCAGACTACCATTTTTTTGATAATCAATACCTCCTATCCTTCATCCCAGACGGATACACAAAGCACCTGCCAGTTGCTCCTTCGAAAAATTCGACTTGATAGCGCACCATTCCCAAAAATCGTCCGAGTAAAAGCTCTTTAATTTCTTCACTGGACAAATTCGTATTAATAATCGTATTAGTCCGATTATCCAGGATCTTGAACAATATCTGATGCACCCACTCGTTCCGCTTCGTGTCAGCTTTTCTACTCTCTTTCCCAAGGTCATCCAAGAAAAGGAAAAATCAACCTCAGACAATAGCTTGACCATCTTAGCTTCTGAATAGCCATTGTCAAACTCAAAGCTTTCTCGAATCTTGTCAAACAAGGTCACAACTGACACAAAGAGCACACTTTTGGGCTCATCATATGCCTTAAACTGTTCATTGAGAAACCGAGCAAAGCCATAGGTCAGATGACTCTTACCGACACCGGACGGACCAGTGATGATAGCATTGCCAGTCTCACCTTTGGCATAGCAACGCTCCAACCTCTTCACAAAATTCATAGCATTTTCATCGATGTCAACTCGAATTTCATAGTCATGTAGCGACTTGCTGGCCAGCTTGCTTGAAACGATACTAACGCGAGTAAAGACCTCGTAAGTATCCGATAGTTTACTTTTGACCTCGGATTCCATATTTAGTTGCTTTTCAAAACGTCGGATGTTCTCTTTCTCGCACTCAGGACATTGACTGATTTCCTCAACCTTGCCCTTGATAGGAATCTTAACAGACCAAAGATGGCATCCATGGATTTCACAAAGATCATCAAGAACTGTTCTAGTTTTGAATTGTTTAAACTGTTTCATCTAAAAACCTAGCCTTTCGTCTGTTTTCTTTTCACGATTAACAACATTTCCTTGATTCAAATAACTATCGAACTTCGTTCCGAAGAGAGTCTCTGGTCGCAAGTATTTCGCATACTTCGTACCTGACCAATCCTTAACCATATTATCGATCACTTGTTTAAAGTCTTCTAGTCGATATCCTTCAGACCATCTAGCTTTAATTAGAGATTTGTTCTTCTGAACATTATCTCTATATTTCTTTCCAGTCTTTGAATTTAGATAATCGATAATTTCTTTGTAAATGATATTATCTATACTACCCTTACCTATACTACCCTTACCTATACTATGCGGACATTCGTCCGTCACTTGTCCGTCAACTGCCTGACCTTCTTCAGTAAGCTCTAGAACTACCTTTCCAGGCTCAACCAATCTACTTCCATCAACTTCTAATCCAAGTTGTTGAATAGCTAAATTCCTGTGTATACTAGGCTTGTGTCTATCTGGTCTAATTTTATTTTGTTCATTGAAATCCGTAATGAAATAGACCATGTCTTGATTAAGTGGTTTTATAAACTGCTTGATAACTAATAGGCCTAAACTATCCTCACTGGCACCAATCATTCTAAGGACTGGAAATGCCTCAACAATTCCGTCATCATCTGAATTGATGACTAAATGAACATACAATGCCTGAGTTTCAAGTGGCAGTCTTAAAAATTTTTGTGTTTGCATTATGGTCTTGCTGACCATTCTTCTTTCTGCCATCTACCCCTCCACGCTTGAAAATTTTGTGTACTCTTTGTGAAAATACAACTTCACTGTCCCTAGACTCCCGTGTCTATTCTTTTCCAAGATCAGCTCCGTCACATTATTCGCTTCTTGACTGTCAGCTTGCTCTTTCTGGTAGTAGGCCTCACGATACAAGAATGCTACAATGTCTGCATCTTGCTCAATCGAACCAGATTCTCGCAAATCTGATAATATTGGGCGCTTATCCTGTCTCTGCTCAACCGACCGACTCAACTGTGATAAGGCTATGACAGGAACCTTCAAATCCTTTGCTAGTATCTTCAATTCCCTTGAAATTTCAGAAACAATCTGCTGACGATTCTCACCCTTTGAACCAGTAATCAACTGCAAGTAGTCAATGATGATAATGCCTAGCCCCCCCATTTCTTGAGAAAGCTTTCGAGACTTTGACCGTATATCTGAAATCCGAATACCAGCAGTATCATCCACGAAAATAGGCGTATCATAGAGATTGCTTTGCGCCTGCACAAGCCTTTTCCACTCATCAGTACTAAGATTCCCAATCTTCAGATGATAACCTGGAACCATCCCCTCAGATGCCACTATACGCTCAATCAATTCTTCTGCTCCCATTTCTAGCGAGAAGATAACAGCAGGTTTTCTTTCCATCGTAGCCACATGTTTTGCAATGTTCAAAGCTAGCGCCGTCTTACCCATAGCAGGACGAGCAGCAAGAATGATAAGATTTCCTTCGTGAAGGCCTGTTGTAATCTTATCTAGTCCGACAAATCCAGTAGATAGACCAGTCACGAATCCATCTGTCTGCGAGCGAGTCTCGACTATCTGCATATGTGTATCTAGGATATCAGCCACATTGCGGAATCCTGTACCTGTATTCTGATTGCTGATGTCAAGCATAGACTTTTCGGTCTGTGCGATGATGTCACTGATTGATACATCGCCTTGATAGGCACTAGAAAGTGAATCCGACAAATCAGCAATTACTCTTCTTAGAGATGACTTTTCTTTAACAAGCTTTGCGTAATGCTCCACATTCTTTGACGTTGGAGTTGAGTTCACTAGTTCGACAACATAGTTTAAACCACCAATTTCTTTAATATGCCCTTGATTGGTAAGAGCTGACACCATAGTGGTGGCATCGATTGGCTCGCCTTTTTCAAGCAATGACAACATGGTCTTAAATACAATCTTGTTGGCTGGTTTATAAATCATCAGGGACCAACTCATCTGCCAGCGAAATGATTGTGTCAGGTGCGATGAATACCGCTCCCAAAACAGATTGCTCAGCAGCTAGGTCATGAGGTAGTATTCTAAATTCCTCACTCATGCACTATCCTCCCAATACTTTTCCAAATCTACTTTCATCACTGCAGCAAGGTTCTTCTGCTCGGTCAAGATTTGTCTGCGATAAGGGGCAAGCCCAGCTTGTCGCTCCTCCTCACTTCGTGGTAAGTAATATCCATTTGGTTTCATCTTCTTAGCCACGATAGGATGGCCAAAATTGACACGCAAGCTTTCGATAACCTCTTCCAGCTTACGCTTCGACAGTCCGGTTTCTAAGCGGATTTCACTCGCTTGAATAGGCAAATCGAAAGTAGCGCAATTCATGATCATGTTTAACACACGTATTTCCATCTCGCTCATGTCACGGCTAACAGTCATGTCTTTGCCCTCCATTTTCTAGGATTATTACGGAAATCCATAGTCATTTCTTTGTAGAGCAATCGTCCATTTTCTTCTAAGAGATTCGCATTTTGTTTACTTAGAAGATCATTATTTCTTGCTTCTTCCTGGTAGTCATGAGCTAGCTTGTCATAATCTTCGATGCATACTCTAAAATATTGAGGCACATCCTCAATAGTTAAAGGAAGTCCGACAGGTGGTTGTGTGTCATAAGTTGACTTTCTGTCACACTTTTTCAAGTTTCTTCGTGCGACTTCTCTGAAGTCTTCTGCTTCTTCAATGATGTTCACTGTTTTTTGTTCAGTTTCCTCTTCATTTTTATCAGTCAGTAGCAGCAAGATAAAGGTCACAATAAAAATCGTTACTAAGCTAAGCAATTGGCTTGATAAAGTTGGTTCTGTCATGTTTAAACTCCTAACATTTTTTCTTTTTTCATATTCTCAAGCATTTCTGCCAGAGTTTCTTTCTTCGTACGATATCGATTACGACTTTTCCATTTAACAAACAAACGAAATCCCTCGTAGTCGATAAATACAATCTTATGTGTTGGATTATCGATGAACTGCTTAAAATCAGGATGCTCCCTCATTTCTGTTGCCCATACTTTAGCTGTTCCTGTAGTTAATCCTTCCCACCTTTGGCAAAGATGACTATAATCTCCATGTGTTGCTTTTTCATCAACACCAACCGCTTTATAAGTAATTTCTGCTTTTGGCATGGGTTTCCCTCTCTTTCGTGTTATAATTTAGTTAGTTATTTTGATTAGCGCCTGACTTCTGTTAGGTGCTTTTTTGTTTTATCTTAGTTCATCTATGCTGATGCCTAACGCGTCAGCTATTTTTTTAACAGTATCAAAGTATAAATCTTTTACTTCTCCATCTCTTAAACGATAGATACTAGCAGTTCCGATTCCTGCTTTTAAACAAAGTTTATAAACTGTCCAATTTTTCTCTGAAAGCTTTTCAGAGATTTTATCCCAGAGCATATCTGTTTTTCTCCTTTTCTAGCTTTATTTTTATAATTTCTACACTTATATATGCTATTACACTATATATTGTGCCTGTTGTAGGTTTCTACTCCTAATTTACACTATATATTGACAAACATTGTCTTTTATCATATAATATATCTTGACTAGGACCTCTCACCGTTTTAGTCAAAATCTAAACAGAAAGAAATCATAATCATGGATCCTAACCAATTCAAAGACTTTCTTCCTCTTGTTACAGGATTTTTAGGAGGAGCTACTTCAGCCGGTGTATTTGCCGGACCTATTCAAACCTTACAAGATTGGTGGTATATCAATTATGGCCACGATGTTTCTAATCAAGCAGCATTATTGCGTGCAAAAAACGAAATTGATGTTGAGAATCTCAGAAATAAAACGCTTCAAGAAGTGGCTACTATCCCACCAGAGAATGTTCAAGAACCACCCCTAAAAATATTAGGTCCTGCTTTGGAAGCATCTAAGTATTATATTGAAGAAGAAGAGTTACGCTCTATGTTCGCGAAAATATTAGCAAGTTCATTTGACGATCGGAAAAACTCGATTATACATCCGTCTTTCGTTGAAATTATCAAGCAACTAGATATCACAGATGCACGTATTCTCCAGAACTTGAAAGCAAATAATTACGCAATAGAATCCCCGATTCCTTGCATGAAAGCTGTAATAAAATACGACGATGGTACTAAAATAATATTTCCAATCATTTACTTTATAGATGGAACCGAAGGGATTGATGAACTCGCTCCTTCTTTAACGAACTTAGAACGACTAGGCCTTTTAAAGATTAAGAGTGATACGTATTCAACGAACGATTCAATCTATGATTTTATTAGAAACACCCCTCTTGTTCAACATATTCTTCAAAACTATCCAGAAATTAGTATTAAAAAAATGTGTTTTTCCATCACTCCCCTCGGGAAGAATTTTTTGGAAGTTTGCTTGTAATTGATTTAGCAAATTCTTCTACACTTGATTTTTCAAAATCCATATATTTTTTGTATAGTTCATTTACTTTATAAATGTGGTAATGCATCATAGTAGATGTTACAATAAAAGATGTCAGAACTGATATAATAAATGTTTCCATTTCTTCTCCTTACAATCTGATTGCTTGCAATCTCTCAAAAAAACTAGTGTTTCTTAGAGTATTTTCTACTAATTTAGGGTCTACCTTCACAAAGGTGGACTCTTTTTTTCCACTATACGGATATCGTCTCGGTCTCATTTTTCCCTCCCTACGCTTGACTAAATGCGTTAAGTTCCATAATCTTCATCTTGGTATTAGTGCTTGGCTCCCACGTCATCCAGTAAGCAAGAGCAGCTTCCGCAAACTTCTTCGGTAGCAAGTCATAGCGACTGATGTTGAAGTGGTCCTTGAAATCAATCTCAGCTTGTCTAAATACTGACTGAGCAAAAATCTTATCCGCATAAGCTGGACTATCAATACCACCCAAGCAAGCTACTACACGAGCCTTGCGCTTCTTCAGTAACGACTGAGCATAGCTTGGATGAATCGGTTGTTCACTCTTGAGATAGTCAATATCTTCCAGCATGGTCGCCTGTTGCTCACGCAATTTCTTTTGGCCAGTAAATAGAGCAATGAAAGCATCCTCGTCCAAGTCCTCGCGGATAAATCCACCCTGCTTGCGAATAGCTGGCAAGACCTCTGATATCACCCAACGCTTGAACTCTTTTGCTTGAGGTAATTTGCTGGATAAGATAAGAGAGTAGAGACCAGATTCGTTGATGACTGTCTGATTTCTCATCTGACCTGCCGTCGCGACTTGCGACGTTAGCTTATCATCTTCATCAACATGTCGGTTAATATCTCGACTACCGTTTTGGTACCCCAGAATATCCGCAACATCCTTAGCAACGAACCACGGTTCGTTATCAAATATCACTGTACGAACTTCCTGTCCGTGAAAATTAAAAATTTCGTTCATAAAGCTCCTTCCTTGTTGCGGTTAAACCGCAATGTCGTGTAAAAAAATAATGTCATCAATAGACACACCAAAAGTAGTAGCGATTTGATAAGCTTGGGTTACAGTAGGTTCTGTTTTTCCTCGCTCCCAATTTCCCCAAGTATCAACAGAGACATCAATAGCCTCGGCTGCATCCGCTTGTCTCCAATTTTTTAGAGTTCTCAATGTTTTAAGAGTCATTTTCTGCATTTTACAGTCCTTTCTATCTTTTTTATAATTGAGTGACTCAACTATGACTCTATTATAATGCGGTTAAACCGCAATGTCAAGTGTTTTTTGCGTTTTTATCGTATTTTTTTATTTTTTTCTTTACTTTTTTGCGTTTTTGCCGTAATATATACTATATAAAGGAGTGATACAAATGAGCAATAATAAAAGTAAAGAAATTTTCTCTGCGAACTTGGAAAAGTTAATGGCCAGCAGAGACGTTGATAGAAATAAACTTTGTTCTGATTTAGGATTAAAATACACTACTGTAAGAGATTGGTTAAAGGGTATAACTTATCCTCGAATAGGAAAAATAGAATTACTTGCGGACTATTTCGGTGTTAATAAATCGGACTTGATAGAAGATAAAACTCAAGAAGTAAAAGAAGTAAAAATCCCTACTTCCCCTCTTGTCCAAAAAATTACTGAAAAAGTTGTAAAGTTGTCAACTCCAAGAAAACAAAAAGTTCTGAACTATGCTAATGAACAATTAAAAGAGCAGAATAATAAAGTGATTATGATTGAGGAAAAGCTTTTTGAATACCGTGTTTTTGAAAAACTTTCAGCTGGTACTGGATTTTCATACTTCAACGATGGGAACTATGACACTGTTTTTTATGACAAAGACCTAGACCACGATTTTGCTTCTTGGGTTTTCGGAGATTCCATGGAACCTAAGTATATGAATGGAGAGGTTGTTCTTATCAAAGAAACAGGTTTTGACTACGATGGTGCCATTTATGCAGTTGAGTGGGATGGCCAAACTTATATCAAGAAAGTCTATAAAGAAAAAGATGGTCTCAGACTCGTCTCTATCAATAACAAATATAAAGATAAATTCGCACCATTTGAAGAAGATCCAAGAATCATTGGAAAAATAGTCGGAAACTTCATGCCAATAGAAAATTAAAGTCAAGGTGATCACATGTCATATTTTCCTACTAATCTTACTGAAGAGGAAATCAAAGAATTAATAGAACAACACAAAAAAACAATTAGTAAACTGGAAAATCAAAGGACTTTGATAATCTCTCTAGCACTTCTGACGACTATTTCTATCTTTTTAATCAATCTCATTGGGAATTTATTATTAACAATCTTCTCATTTATTATTTGTTTCTTAGTATTACTCTCCTTGATTGCTAGCTATCCTGGACAATCTAGTACCGATTATCTAGAGGATGAAATTGAAGAACTGAATAAACTATTGTCTATTCGAGTAGAAAATAGATTAAAACAAGAAGAAATTGATAAGAAAACTATTTATGATGTTATTCTGAAAGTAAAAGGAATATCCTATCGTCAAGAAGCTTTCTCAGATTTATGTCAAGAACTCATAAGTGAATCAGATGATATCCCTTATTTAGGATACACTTCAAAAGAAATTAAAGAGGAATTAATTTTTGAAGAAAGGTTTTATAAATACGTGCCTTTTGAAATTCCAGATGTAGAGTTTATTCCTGAATTTGATAATAAATTTGACCCTAATGCAGTTAAAATTGTCGTTCGAGGTCATCACTTAGGTTATGTCACCAAGTCAAAAAATAGAAAAGTATTAAGATTAACAACAGATTCAAATAATGAAGTTATCAAAAATGCTGAAATTTATGGTGGTGAATATAAAGATATTAATCCGGATAGCGGTCGACTTCGTACAGTTAAGGATTCATTCAAGATACGAATTAAATTGAAAGTCTTAAAAAAATCCCCTGAAAATTTTAAGCGATGAAATCAAAGCACGCTATCTTATTTGACAATTAAATAGAAATTTTGATAAAATACAGTTGGATTACCTAGATGAACTCATCTAGTGCAAAATACGGCAGGTAGCTCCTGCCTCGGTCACAACTGTACAATAATTGTGCGCCTTTTTGATTACACAAACAAAAAAAACCACGCTCTCGGTCGGCAAACTTCTGAGCGTGAGGCAATCAGGATAGTAAAAGGCATTAAAAAGCCCTCTTTACTATACCCATTTTATCAAAAAAGTGAGGTAAAATCAATGTGGATGGAAGAACTACCAAATGGTAGATACCGTTTTGCGGAGAGATATAAAGATCCGTATACTGAAAAAATGAAAAAAATATCTATCGTGCTTGATAGCAAGTCACCCCGTGCAAAAAAAGAAGCACAAAAGATACTAGATGAAAAGATAGCAGAAAAGCTACAAAGCTTGACTACTACTGATATGCTCTTTACAGACGTTCTAAACGACTGGTGGGAACTTCATAAAAAGTCAATCAAACCTTCTACCATAAAGACTATGGTATATGCTGTAGATGAAATCAAAGAGACTTTTGCGCCTGACGTAAAAATAAAAAATATCACTGCCAAGTTCACTCAACAATTTTTCACGGATTCAGAAGAAAATCATATCAAACTCAAAAAGCAAAAGTCTGTACTAAGCATGGTCTTTAAGTATGCACTTGATATGGAATTGATTGATAGCAATCCTGTTCAGCGTGTAAGACTTCCTAAAAAGGTTGTTACATACGAAAATATGGAACGGATTGAGGATAAGTTCCTTGAGCAAAGTGAATTAAAAAGGCTTCTTAAGGCCATGAAAAAGTACAATCGGGGCTACCATGTCGCACGTATGGCTGAATTTATGGCACTGAACGGTTGCCGTGTCGGGGAAGCTGGTGCCTTAAAGTTTGAGAACTACGATATAGAAAACAAGACTATCACAATCAATGGTACTTTAGACCCAACCCGCAAAGGTTCTGAAGGTATCAAGACTACACCTAAAACTTTATCATCTATAAGAGTTGTAGACTTGACCAAAAAAGAGATAGAAATCATTGAAGAATTTATTGAACTACATGAAATCAGAAAGAGTACTAATCCGAATTATAAAGACATGGGATTTATATTTGTATCAGCCAATGGCATTCCAATTCATAAATCAAGTATTGGTAAGCTTATGAAAAATGCCAATGCTACTTTAAAGAATCCAATCAACAAACCACTGCACCCGCATATCTTAAGACATACACTGATCAGTACACTTGCTGAAAACAACATTCCTTTAAAAGCAATCACTCAAAGAGTTGGCCACAAAGACAATGGTAAGACTACGATGGAGATTTACACGCACGTTACCAAAAATATAAAATCAAAGGTTGTAAACGTGCTAGACAAAATTTATAAATAGTTTTGCCCCATTTGTGCCCCATGACAGATAAAAAGAAAAACCGCTAGTCCTAAGAATAGCGGTTTAATCATGTTTTTAAGCTACTAATGTAGTTGCTCTATTATTTAAGAGTAACTGAAGCTCCAGCTTCTTCCAATTTAGCTTTGATTTCTTCAGCTTCTGCAGTTGCAACGCCTTCTTTAACAAGTGCTGGTGCACCGTCAACAAGTTCTTTAGCTTCTTTAAGACCAAGACCTGTGATTTCACGTACAACTTTGATAACGCCAACTTTTTTGTCGCCTGCAGATGTCAATTCAACGTCGAATGAATCTTTAGCAGCACCAGCGTCAGCAGCACCAGCTGCAGCAACAGCTACAGGAGCAGCTGCAGTTACACCAAATTCTTCTTCGATAGCTTTTACAAGGTCGTTCAATTCAAGGATTGAAGCTTCTTTAATTTCAGCAATAATGTTTTCAATGTTCAATGCCATTGTTATTTCCTCCAAATATGTTTTAAATTTATAATAGATTTCGTAGCTAGGCTACGCTGCGTAGCTTAAGATTAAGCTGCGTCTTCTTTGTTGTCTGCAACCGCTTTGACTGCAAGAGCAACGTTGCGCACTGGCGCTTGAAGTACAGAAAGGAGCATAGAAAGAAGTCCTTCGCGGTTTGGAAGAGTTGCAAGAGCAAGAATCTCTTCTTTAGATGCGACAGCGCCTTCGATTGCACCACCTTTGATTTCAAGTGCTTCAGCGTTTTTAGAAAAGTCGTTCAAGATTTTCGCTGGTGCGATAACATCTTCGTTAGAAAATGCTACTGCAGATGGTCCAACAAATACTGATGCAAGTTCTTCAAGACCAGCTTTTTCAGCTGCACGACGCAAGATTGAGTTTTTAATCACTTTATACTCAACTTCACTTCCACGAAGCTCACGACGAAGAACTGTATCTTGCTCAACTGTCAAACCACGAGCGTCTACAACGACGATAGATGCAGCAGCTTTCATTTTTTCAGCTACTACGTCAACTAGTTCCGCTTTTTTAGCAATAATTGCTTCACTCATTAGTGTGTTCACCTCCGTTATTATTTTGCTTGGGGAAATTTTTCAAAAGAAAAACGCGCCCAAACCTAGACACGAAAGTACAATACGCTTCTTTTTACATGATACGTTTTGTCCTCGGTAGGATACTTATGAGTCGAGCTCCCCTACTGTCTTAGGCAGTTTTTTCAAACCGTATATAAGTATAGCATAGTCAAAAAAAGAATGCAAGATTTTTGCAAACTTTTTTTAAAATTTTTTCGTGATTTTTCTTCTAAAGTTCTACTGTCAGGACTTGACCTTGCTTAACAACCTGTTCTCCAGCGATATAAACATCATCAACATCACTGGATTTAACAGCATAGACGAGATGAGAAAGCATATTTTCCTGAGGTTGGAGATGAATTTTCCCTTGTGGTTGAATAACGAGAAAATCTGCTTGCTTGCCGACTTCTAGACTTCCTATCTGATTTCCATTCCTAGAACCTTAGCCCCTTCGATTGTCAGTGCCTTGAGGGCTGTTTCGATCGGAAATTGACTGGCATCTCCACTTTTCATCTTCTGAAGAAGGGCTGCTGTTCGTCCTTCCTCAAACATATCAAGGTTGTTGTTGGAGGCAACCGAATCCGTCGCAATTCCGACTGCTACTCCTGCTTTTTGCAGTTGAATGATAGGAGCAATCCCTGATGCCAATTTGAGATTACTGATAGGATTGTGGGCAATAGACACTTGAGAAGTTGCCAAGCGTTCAATTTCTCTCTCGTTTAATTCGACCCCGTGAGCGAAGATGGACGGATGATCTAAGTAACCCAGTTCTTCTAGAAAAGCGAGGGGGCGTTTGCCGTAGCGTTTCAGGATAATGCCTGACTCCTCCTTGGTCTCCGCCACGTGGATATGGATTGGAATAGCAAACTCTTTTGCCATATCTAAACTCGCTTGCAGCAAGTCTTGATTACAGCTGTAAGGAGAATGTGGTGCTACCATAACCTTGAAATTTGGATTTTTATATTCTAAGATTTTCTCTATGATGAATCGAGTTCTGCTTATAGTTTCAGCAGTTGTCTCTGCCTCTGAAGAAAAAGAGTCGGTGAGAAATAACAACGCATCTTGGAACCTTTCACTGCCTGATAAATCCGTTCAATATCCACACCATTGGGATTATACATATCATTAAAAGTTGTTGTTCCTGACTGGAGCATCTCTATCAGAGCTTCTTTAACCGCCTTGGTAGTTATGTCGGGAGTAAATCCTGCTTCTGCAGGCCAGATATAGTCATTGAGCCATTCATGGAGATTACTATCATCTCGGATTCCTCTCAATCCTGTCATAGCAGAGTGGGTATGGCAATTGACCAATCCAGGCATGATCCAGGCTCCCTGATAGTCTATAATCTGCTCAGCTTGCTCTAAAATCTCTGGCTCCTCTTGGCCGACATAGACGATTTGAGAATCCTTAACGGCTAAGATTCCATCTAGATAGACATGGAAATCTTTGTCACAAGTCACGATATTTACATGCTGAAAGACTTTCATTCTAGGCTCCTTTTCTAAAAGACAATTTACAGTGAACAATTTTTCTAGCTATTGTAACAAAAAAGTCACCCGAAGGCAACTTTTTTTGTCCATAAGATTTCAAAGTAGAAAGGCTTATTCAGAGCTAAAAGCTGCAGCTTGCTGCATTTGGTAATACTTGCCCTTCTTAGACATAAGGTCATGATGGTTGCCATACTCAACAATATCACCATCCACCAAGACTAGAATCAGATCCGCATCCTGAATGGTTGACAGGCGGTGGGCAATGATAAAGCTTGTACGCCCCTTCATGAGTTTGGCAAAGGCATCCTGAACCAGCACTTCTGTCCGTGTATCGATGGAGGAAGTCGCCTCGTCTAAGATAAGAATCTTAGGGATAGCTAGAAAGACTCGGGCGATAGTCAAGAGTTGGGCTTGGCCGACAGAGAGAGATTCTCCTGCATTTTCCAACTTAGTATCGTATCCCTGCGGCAACTGTTGGATGAAAAAATCTGCATTGGCTGCTTTGGCAGCAGCAATCACCTGCTCCCGACTGGCTTCAGGATGTCCAAAGGCAATATTATCATGAATGGTCCCTTGCTTGAGCCAAGTTTCCTGTAGCACCATGCCAAATTGTTGACGTAAAGAGGCACGACTATAGTCATAAATGGATTTCCCATCCAGCAAGATATCTCCCGAGTTAATGGGATAAAAACGCATGAGGAGATTGATAAGGGTTGATTTTCCAGCACCTGTCGGACCAACAATAGCCACCTTGCTACCAGCTGGAATATCAATAGATAAATCCTTAATCAAAAATCTTTTCAGGATTGTAGCCAAAAGAGACATGTCTAAAAGAAATAGCTCCCTTTAACTTGGTCACTGGTCAAGACTTCCTTACCAGTTTCAGTCACCTCAGGACTTTCTAAAACAGCATAGACACGCTCTGCACATGCCAAGGCACTTTGCAACTCGGCCAAAACTGAAGAAATATCGTTAAAGGGCTTAGTATACTGCTGAACATAGTTCAAAAAGGTCACTAAACGACCAACGGTCAGGGTGGAACCCATCATGATACGATAAGCTCCCACTCCAGCTAGAAGGGCATAAATGAGCGCATTGACAAAGCGAGTCGAAGGATTGACCGTTGAAGAATAAAAGATGGCTGACTGAGAATAGCCTGCATAGTTGTCATTAGCTTCATGCAGTCTTTGGATAAACTCTGCCTGAGCATTAAAAGATTGAATAATAGTCTGCTGACTCAACGATTCTTCAATCAACTGAGTCTGAATCCCCCTCGTCTCCGTTTGCTTTTGGAAGAGATGATAGGAGCGTTTGGCAATAAAACGTGAAATCACCATGGAAAGTGGCGTCAACAGCAAGACTAAGAGTGTCATGAGGAGATGAATTTGAAGCATGGCTAGAATACTAACCAAAATCATTAAGACACCAATAAAAAATTGGTTAAAAATCATGATCAAGCCAGCTGCCAGCTGTTCGATGTCCGTGGTTACACGACTAACCATCTCCCCACTACCTTGCCTATCTACAAAGGCAATCGGTAAACGATGGAGCTTGTTGATTATTCTCTCTCGTAAGTCTCTGGTATAAGAGAAAATTAAGCGATTATAAAGAAGAGGATTGACCCACTGCACAAGGGTATTTCCTATGACTACCAAGACCATTTGAATGAAAATCTGCCAAAAAACTGGTGAAGAACCAGCCACAAGGACCTGGTCAATGACCTGTCCAATCAAATAGGTAGATAAATTGATAAGCCAACCTGGGCAATAGTTCCTAGAAAGGCTAGGAAAAGGAGGAAGGGATGGCTTGCTAAATCCTTAGCCAAACGTGAGAGTGTTTGATTTGCAGTTTGTCGTCTCATACTAGCCCTCCTTTCCATGTTGGGATGCATTGATTTCGCGATAAACTTGACTATATTTCATCAAGTCCTCGTGCTTGCCGATAGCTAGAAGCTCACCTTTTTCCAAGAGGAGAATCTGGTCAGCCATCTGTAAAGTCGATGTTCTTTGAGAAATCAAAATTAAGCTTGTATTTGGCAAATTTTCTCGAATAGCTTTCAAGAGCCTAGACTCGGTAATGGTGTCGAGGGCCGAAGTCGCATCATCTAGGATGAGAAATGGAGCTTGGCGTAAGACTGCTCGAGCGATCGACAGCCTTTGTTTTTGTCCACCTGAGAAATTTCGACCTCCTGTCTCAACTAGAGCATCTAAAAGTCCTTCCTTTTCACTGACAAAATCCTTGGCTTGTGCAATTTCCAAGGCCTGCCAAAGTTCTTGGTCCGTTACTTCGTGATTGAAACCCAGAGTCAAGTTGGAACGAATGCTTCCCTTAAAGAGTTCGACTTTTTGGGGCACATAGGCAATCCAAGACCGCCACTGCTCAAGATTACGAGGACTAGATCCATCTCGATAAGGGTAAATGCTCCCCTTGTCTGCTGGGTAAATTCCAAGTAAGACTTGCACCAAGCTTGATTTACCAGAACCTGTTCCCCCCAATGATACCAAGGATTTGCCCTTGAGTCATATCAAAGGAAATGTCTCTCAAAGAAGGCTGGGCCGCATCAGGATAGGTAAAGGTCAGTTCTTGAACTTGTAAAACCTGATCACTGGTAGCTTGCTTTTGTTCTAATTTTGAATGGATATCCTCTGGAGCCTCAGCAAAGACTTCCTCGATTCGCTTAGCTGAAATATAGGACTGGTTGAGAGAATTGATCAGCATGGCTAGCTTGACCAATTCCACCAAGATCTGTAGGAGATAGTTGATAAGGGCAATGAGAGCACCTTGACTGAGCAATCCTCCTTGAATTGAAATATAGCCTTGCCATATAATGAAGAGGAGAGTTCCATTTACAATCAGATAGGTCAGGGGTGTTAATAAACTGGACCAGAAACCTGTCTTTTCTTGTAATCTAGCATAGACTTGGTTAAAAGTTTGAAAAATCTGTAACTCTCGTTTTTCTTGTCCAAAAGCACGAATAACCCGCATTCCTTGTAATTGCTGACGTGTTTCCTGAACCAGTTGATCCGTTTTCTTTCTCAGACTGCTGTAGAGAGGATTGACTAACCGAGAAAGGCCTACAATAACAATGGTCAAAATGACAACCATGACCAAGAACCAAAGAGTCAGCTCAGCTGAGATTCGATAGGCCATAAAAATGGCTCCAAAAACGATAATAGGCGCTCGTAAAAAGAGACGCAGGAATTGATTGATACCAGTCTGAATCTGGTAAGTGTCCGAAGTCAAGCGAGTGACCAAGCTAGAAGTTGTCAAACGGTCTCTGCTGTCCTTGGGCAAGGAAAGAATATGTCGATAGAGGTCGTTTGTCAATTCCTTGGCAAAACCCACCGCAGCCTTGGCTGAGTAGAATTGGGCTATTAAGGCCACTACAACACCAATTACTGCAAAAATAAGGAGCAGTCCAATCTGCATCCAAAGATGACCTTGATCTTTCTGGGGCAAGGATTGGTCAACAATCCCAGCAATCACCATGGGAACCAAGAGCTCAAAAACAGCTTCAAGCAGCTTGAACAAGGGTGCCAAAATTGATTCCTTGATGTAGGGTTTAAAGTAAGATAATAGGTGTTTCATAAATCCCTTCTATTCGTATTCTGGAAATGAAGAAAGTGGGAAGCACCCACCATCTCTGATTTATTTGTTTAAGTATGGTAGTAGATAGGCATATCCTTCCTCTTCCATCTCATCCTTGGCCACAAAGCGCAAGGAAGCCGAATTGATACAGTAACGGAGGCCACCAAACTCACGTGGTCCATCTGTGAAACATGACCCAAGTGAGCATTTCCTGAGCGAGAACGAACCTCGATTCGCTCCATTCCATGACTCAGGTCCTTGTAATAGTGAATCAACTCTTTGGAAATCGGACGGCTAAAACTTGGCCAACCACATCCTGAGGCAAACTTATCCTTGGCAAAAAAGAGTGGCTCACCTGTCGTGATGTCTACATAAATTCCCTCTTCAAAGGTTTGGTCATAGGCATTGGTAAATGGAGCCTCTGTAGCAGCTTCTTGGGTAACACGATAGGACTCTTCTGATAAGCTTTCTTTTAACACCTCTTGACTAGGCTTTTCATAGTTAGCTGCATCAATCAATGGCTTATCAGCATCGGTCACATCGATATGACAGTAACCTGAAGGATTCTTCTTAAGATAGTCTTGGTGGTAATCTTCAGCCAGAATGTAGTGGCGAAGTTTCTCCACCTCTACTGCAATCTTTCGACCAAGCATGCGCTCCTGCTCCTGCACCACTGTATAGATAGCAGGTAGGTCTGATTCATCCTGATAATAGATCCCAGTTCGATATTGGCGACCACGGTCATTCCCTTGTTGATTGACTGATAATGGATCAATAACACGGAAATAATAAAGCAAAATCTCTCTGAGTGACACTGCCTTCTCATCGTAAATTACTTGAACCGTTTCTGCATGGTCTGTTTCTTTGAGCAACTGGTAATTGGTCGTTTCGACTTGACCATTAGCGTAGCCAACACTGGTTGCTGATACTCCAGAAATGCGTGAAAAATATTCCTCTAGACCCCAAAAACAACCACCTGCTAGATAAATTTCTGCCATCTTTATTTCTCCTTTATCAAGTTTTTAACTCGAATTCTTTTCAAAAAAAGGATAGGAAGCCCTCTGGTCGAGAGTTTCCCCATCCTATCTTCTATTCTTTATTTTGCTTCTACACGGACACCTTGGGTATCAACCTTCAAGTCATGAAGTTTTCCTTTGAAGGGTTGCTTTTCCAATTCTGCCTTAATCGTTGGCATCTTGTCATGAGAAGCCAAAACCATAACTGTCGGCCCAGCACCAGAGAGGTAGGTTGCATAGGCACCACTCTCTTTGGCTACTTGCTTAATCGTTGCAAATTCTCTCACCAAGTCCTGACGATAGCGCTCGTGGAAGAGGTCGCCCTCGATTGCTTGCCCAGCGGTCACCATGTCTCCTGCCAACAAGGCTGCAACCGCCACATTGGCGATAGAACTAGCCGCAACAGCTTCCTTGTAAGACAATTTCTTAGGTAAGACGCCACGGCTGTCTCGAGTACGCAATTCATAGTTTGGTATGTAGGCTAGGAAATCACACTCTGGGAAATCTGCTACGATAGCAGAAACTTGTCCATCAACAGAGCTTGCAATAACGAGATTACCATAAATAGCTGGAGCCACATTGTCAGGATGTCCTTCAATCTTGGTCGCCAACTGCAATTTTTCATGATCAGACAAGTTGAGCTGGCCCAGTTGGTTGGCTAGTTCAATCCCAGCTACAATAACCGAGCTGGAAGAACCCAAACCACGCGCCAAGGGAACATCACTGGTCATTTTCAAGCGTCTTGGTTGCAAGTCTGGTACAATTTGCAAAGCGATTTTGAGCAAGAGATTACGCTCGTCATGTGGAATCCATTTGCCAATCTGGTGTTCAATCAGCCACTCATCTCGTTCTTCACAGACCTCAATTTGAAGATACTTGGTTACAGCTACACCGACCGAGTCAAAACCTGGCCCGATATTGGCACTGGTTGCAGTACAATAATCTTCATCTTATTCTCCTAGCACCTTGAAGCTATTCAAGAGGTCGAATTCTGAAACCTTCTTCAATTCAGCTGAAACATTTTCAAGTTGGGCTTTATTGATCTTATGTGTAATGATGACAACACGCGCCTTGTCACCCTCTTTGCCATCTTGAAGGATTTGCTTGAAGGAAATATCTTGAGCGTTGAAGATTTCAGCAAGTTTCAAGACCTGACCTTTTGAGTCTGGAGCCAAGATTGAGAAGTAGTAGTTTGCTTTAACATCCTCAGGATTTGCCAAGACCAAGTCACGGCTATATTCGTTGAAGTCTTTGCCAATGGTACCATCATTCAGGCGACGAACGATACGGACAATATCCGCCACAACACTTGTTGCAGTTGGTTTTTGACCAGCACCTGGTCCGTAATACATAGACTCACCAATACCGATAGATTCTACAAAAACAGCGTTCATTACGCCATTCACACTAGCAAGTGGGTGCGCTTTAGGTAGGAAGGTTGGAGTTACTTCTGCAGCAATACCTGAAGGAGTTTCCTCGATAGAACCAACCAATTTCACTACATAGCCAAGGTCTTGAGCCACAGCTACATCTTCTGGTGTGATGTTACGGATTCCCTTATGGGCTACATCGTCAAAGGCAACCTTCATACCAAAAGCAAATTGGCTCAAAATCACCATCTTGTAGGCTGCATCAATCCCATCTACGTCATTTGTAGGTCACTTTCTGCAAAACCTAGTCTTTGCGCTTCTGCAAGAGCATCATCGTAAGACCAGCCTTCTTCCACCATTTTGGTCATCATGAAGTTAGAAGTTCCGTTAACCACACCAAGCACGCGCGTGATTTTATCAGAAGCCAAGGAATTTGCTAGAGTGCGAAGAATTGGAATCCCACCAGCTACTGCTGCTTCGTAGTAAAGTGCTACCTTGTTAGCTTTAGCAATTTCTAGCAATTCTGCGCCATGGACAGCCAAAAGGTCCTTGTTAGCAGTAACAACGTGTTTCCCAGCTTCCAAGGCACGCGTGATAAAGGTTTTAGCTGGTTCGATACGTCCCATCAATTCCACTACGATTGTAATGTCTTGATCTGACAAAATATCATCCACATTGGTTACAAAGTTAAAGTCATTCCCTGCTGCAAGCAAGCGATTCTTTTCATCTTCATCCTTGACCAATACCTTGGCAACTTCAATCTCTGAATGTGCTGATTGATTGATTTTTTCTCCATTTTCCTTTAGGAGGAAAGGCACGCCACTTGCAACGGTACCAAATCCTAGTAAAGCAATTTTAACTGTCATGTTTGTCTCCTCGAAATTTTCTAATATAGCCATTATAACAGAATTTTGTGAAAATTCCTATTATAGTAAATCACTATTTCAGTCTAGAAAAAAACGAATCAGACGATTCGCTCTTCTTAAAATCTAGAAAAAGCTTTCCAGAAAGGATTATCCAATCTTTGCAGATTTAGCACAGCATCGTGATTCATCAATACTTGACCATACTCTTGCAAGACTGAGCGACTGATGTCACTATCGTCCGCAAACTCGCGCATACGAGCCAAAAGCCAAGCTGGATATGGACTTGGATGATTTTCAATATCCACTAAAATGGTCAAATAATAGCGCTCGTTCATTTTGTAGAGTTCAGAAGTTTCCATCTCAAAAGTCACTGTCTTAGCAAAAGACACCAAGTCAGCCAACTTAGCAAAAGAAAGGATGTAGTAGATGTAAGGTTCTTTCTTGCTCTCAGCTTCTTGTTCAGCCTGCTCCTGCTCTTCTTCCTTGGCTTCGACTTGCTCTAGAGATTGAATGGCTTCAATATCATCCTTAGTTTTGTCCGCGATACTTTTTTCCAGGGTTTTGATAAATTCATCTGGCGACATTTGAGCCAATTCTTCCATGTCTGGCAAATCCGATAAATCTTCAAAATCTAGATTTTGGTCAATCTTTGATTTGGTTACAAAAACATCAACCTTATCAGGTTTTGGAGTCACACGGAAGCTCAACATACCTGTATCCAAAAAGCTTTCAGGCATCTCTAACTCATCCAAGATGGCATAAAAGAACTCTTCTGTTTTTTCTTGAGGAACGAGAAAGTCAGCAATCTCCATTCCTCGATCCATCAAATCCTCTAAAGACATCGTGATTTTTAAAGTTGTATCACTGATTTGTTTCATTTTCATTGCTAGTAACCTCATACTTTCAGTTCTATCTATTATACTAGATTTTTACGATTTTATCAAAAGAATGAAGCGAGAATGTGATATAATACTAGAGACCATTTTACAATACAAGAAAGAAAGTACAATGAAAAATATAAAAGTTAATGCACTGGCTAGCTTACTAGTCAATGTTCTCAATATCGTTTTTCCTCTGATAACCAATCCTTATCTGACGCGGATTCTCAGCAAATCCAACTACGGTTATTTCAATACCGCCAATACCTGGGCTAGCTTTGTCATTCCACTAGCTGCCTTTGGGATATACAACTACGGGATTCGAGCTATCAGTAAGGTTAAGGACGATAAAGATAAGATTAATTATGTCTTCTCCAAGTTATTCTATATATCTGTAATTACTTCTGTCCTTACAACAAGTATCTACTTTTTGTTTATTTACCTAGATAATAGTATTGAAAATTTGAAAGAACTCTACTACATACTTGGTGTCCAGGCTCTCTTCCAATTCCTTTATATCGAGTGGATGAACGAGGCTTATGAAAACTATGCCTTCATCCTTTACAAGACATTGATTATTCGGATTGCCATGCTGGTTGCTATCTTTACCTTTGTAAAAACTCCAAATGATATCGTACCTTATGCAATTATTATGAGTGCAACGACAATTCTCAACTATCTACTCAGCTTTCTCTGGATTAAACGAGAAGTTTCCTTTGTTAAGATTGGTCTTGTCGAATTAATCAAAGCATCTAAACCACTCTTGACCATGTTGCTTCTAGCTAATGCCAATATGCTCTACACCTTACTCGATAGAATGTTTATCACCAAAGGTCCTGATGAAAACTATATTTCTTACTATACCATCGCTTCCAGCATCGTTATGTTGATTGCCAGTGTCTTGAGCGGAGCTATCAACGTCAGTATTCCACGTCTCGGCTACTATCTCGGTAAGAAAGACTACGAATCTTATAAAAATCTTCTGAACCAAGGAGCTGCCCTCTTTTACTTCCTTATCATTCCAACCAGTATTGGGATGATGGTATTAGGAAACTACGCTGCAGTCATCTACTCTTCTGAAAAATACCTCGAAGCTGGTATTGTGACTAGTGTCTTCGCCTTTCGTACCATCATCTGGGCTATTGAGTTGATTCTCGGTAAACAGATCATCTTCATCAATGACCACGAAAATCGTTTAACAGCCTTTTACTTTATTGGTGGCGGAGCTAATATCCTACTCAACAGTCTCTTGTATTTCAATAATATTTTTGCACCAGAGTACTACATTGCTACTACTATTATTGCAGAAACTGTAGTTGTTCTACTGGAAATTTACTTTATCAAAAAACATCAGCTACTTGATTTAAAAGAAATCTTTACTACTTTAACACGCTATACTATTGTATCGCTCGGATTCATTCCAATTTATTTCACTTTTAAGTTTCTTTTCCAAATCAACTCTTATACAGTCAACCTCAATATGATACTCATGGTTCTCTCGACTGTTTCTACTTGTGGAATATATTATCTCTTGACACTATTTATTACCAAAGATAAAACACTCCACTATGCACTCAATCTTGCACTTGCTAAGATTAAAAGAAATTAAAAGAATCCCCTGCTAATAGACTATTCTACTAGCAGGGGATTTTCTCATTATTCCTTTTCTTTCTTGTCGGAACTACTTGACTCTATAATTGAGTCCTCTTTTTGTTTTTCTGAATTAGAAGAGTTAATTTCTTTATGATTTTCTTGCTTTTCTGCCTTATTAATCTTGTCTGATTTATCAGTTAGAGTAGATGTTTCCTGTTTGTTTGTAGAATGATTTTGCTGCTTATCAACAGTAACTACTTGTCTCCATACACCTTCTTCATTAACTTTATAACCATCAGGTGTGGTAGAATTTTTCAATAAGGAACCATCTGCTTGGAAATAGTACCAATGACCATCAACCTGTTTCCAGCCAGTTTGCATCGCTCCTGTTGAATCAAAGTAATATTGATCACCATTGACTTTTTGAAGGCCAACCAACATAATACCATCTTCAGGATTTAGATAATACCAGACGCCTTTGTCTTTTATCCAACCAGTTTTCATGGCTCCATTTGATTCAAAGTAACGGTAATGATTATCAAACCATTTCCAGCCAGTCTGCATGGCACCAGATGCACTAAAGTAATATTGCTTGCCATCTACTTGATTGAGTCCAACCAACATAGCGCCTTCCTTAGATTCAAGATAATACCACATATCATGATCTTTTAGCCAACCAGTTTGGAGTGCACCAGATGAGGCGTAATAATGCCAGACATCATTTGACCACTGCCAGCCAACTTGCATGTTACCTGAGGATTTAAAGAAATAGGTTTTTCCATCAATCGCTTAGATCCTACGGCCATGATACCTGTTTCTGGATCCAAATAATACCATGATTCTTTATCTTTCAACCAACCAGTTTTCATAGCACCTGAGTTCGTATAGAAGTACCAGCTATTGTCTTGCCACTTCCAGCCAGTCTGCATGGCACCACTAGCATTCAAATAGTAACGAATACCCTTTATATCTTGTCTGCCAGTTAACATGATGCCATCTTTATCCAGATAATACCATGTTTCCTGATCCTTGACCCAGCCAGTTTTCATAGCTCCAGAACTTGCAAAATAGTTCCAGTGACCATCAACAAAGGCCCAGCCAGTTTGCATGACACCTTCTTGATTAAAGTAGTATGTGCTTCCATTGATATTCTTTTTACCGACAGTCTTTAGACCATCCTCATCATAGAAATACCAAGCTGAATCAATCTTTTGCCAAGTTGAAGGCTTACCTGAAATTTGTAGTACGCCACTTTCGCTAAAGAACATCTTCTTACCATTAAAAACTTGGTGTCCTGTCAGCATCTTACCATCTGCCGCAAAAAGGTATTTTTTCCCTCCAATTTCAGAGAGCTCGCTAAATCGTCTAGCACCATTCGACTGGATATAATACCAAGAGTTATCTAGCTTGAACCATCCACCAGTTTGCATTTTACCATTTTTGTTCAGATAGTAATCATTCCCCTTGGCATTTTCTCCCCAGTCGTCATTAAGGTGAAGCCAGCGGCCTGCTTGCATTTGTCCTTTTCCATTAAAGAAGTAAGTGGCTCCGCCAATCTCTTTCCAGCCGATAGCCATTTCCCCGTCAGACAAACGATATTTCCAATAGCCATCTTCTTGATACCATTTTTCGTCAACTACTGGGATATCAGGGAAGGTATTTGAAACATTAGCAAATCCTTTATCGCTAATATCAAAAACAGTAGCGTCTTGAGTTTGGCTAGCAGCACGAAGAACCTGAATGTTTTTCTTCTGAAGGTATTCTCTAGTTGAAGCAACATTAATATCTCCACCAGTTGTCTGAATAATCATTTTTGGTGATAAGTTTTCAAGGAAATTAATCGTATTTGAAATTGTCGCATCATAATGGTGGTTCCATTTCATCATATCAACCTTGCCGATAACTGGACCCAACTTATCTTCTGCTCCTTCGGCATTATCCAAATCTCCACCAAGATAGATTCTCTTTCCTGCCACAGTCACTACTGAAACAATGGAGTTGGAGTTATCATCTCGAACTTTTTTCAGATTCCCGTCAGCATCATATTCATTCTTATAGTTGTAGAGCTGGATATCCATATCACCTAATTTTATATGGCTATCCTCATCTGAAATATTCTGGATAAGAGTAACTCCTCGTTTTTGAGCTGCTCTCAAAGCATTATCATAATTGAAAAGATTATCCCATAGCCCCCAGTTTGCTGTGATTCGATCATCTGAATATTTTTTCAAATAAAACTTACCAACCTGATAACGATTGAGTATTTCGTCTGCTCCACCAATATGATCACTATGAACATGAGTTCCTATGATAAAATCTAATTTTTTAACACCTATTTCATCTAGGTGGCGAATCAATCTATCCTCTAATACTTGATAATTTCTCATAGAAATTCCCCAACGACTTGGATAGCGTGGGTCACTCCCATCAGGAAAATCATAGTCTTCTCCCATATCAATCAAAGCATAGTGACCATTGCTTTCCAGAAGGATGGCGTCACTCCCAGATTTTGCTTTTGTATTTATGAAATGGATACGATTGCCCGAACCTGCAGAGATAGTATTTGCATCTACTCCTTGCGATAACTGAATCTGCGCTAGAAAGAATACAAGAAAACTATACCCAACTAATTTTATTAACTGTTTATTTTTCATCTTGAAAACCCCTTTATTTTAAAAGATAAGAAACTTATACTAATCAATCCAGTAATTTTTATCAGTTCCTGGATTTTGATTTTCAATAGGCGGAAGAGTCATATAGTTTTCACCAAACTCGTAAACCAGAATCTCATGGAATTTTCTAGGAACTTTCACAAGAATATTCTCATATGGCATTTCAATTGTATCATATAACCACTCTTTCTTAATTCCACTTGGATAGTAAGAGTCATAAGTAGTACATGCAAGATCTGTAGCCTGCTCAACATCATATTGCAAAGCTAACTTCTCCAATTTTTCATTCCATTTCTGTGGAGAAGTCAGTCTGAAAATTGCAGATGCAAAATAACGTGGTAAATTCTTGATACCTCCATTATCTATTTTGACTCCTTTAAAATTCAGAGACGAAAGTCTAATAAATTGCTTATAAATCTTCATCTGTTTTCTATCACGTTCATCTGTAACAACTCCATCGTATGGAAAAATGTCAACACAAGTACCTAGAATAACTGACTTATCTAAAAGATTAGCATCTCGACGTGTCCTCACATCATAGACTCGCATATAACTGTAAGGATACCCCTTTGTTTCTCTGAATGAAATTAATTTGTAGTAGGGATGATTTTCATTTTTTAAAACCTTATACAGTTTTTCAAACTCATCACGCGCTAAGGAAATATCTGTATCATCATCCCAAGGTATAAATCCTTTATGGCGTACAGCTCCTAGTAATGTTCCAAAATCAATAAAATATTTGATCTGATGTTGTTCACAAAGATCATGAAGATACTTCAAAATATCTAATTCTACTTGTTTGATTTCTTCAAGAGTTAAAGTTCTTTCAGACATAGGTTTTATTCTCCTAATTTTGACTATATTTTTAAACGTTTCTTAATCCCAATCCAGTTATTTAGACTTTTTAACAATCTTCCACAATTTAAAATCATGATGAGATACTCTTTGTTCAACTGGCGGCAATTGCATATAATTTCCGTAGTCTGAGGTCAAAATTTCATGATATTTTTTCGGAATAGTAAATTTCTTACCTTCAAATGTTCCAGTAGTAACTTGTTCTAGCCATTCGCGTCTCCACACTGGTTTGTTCATATCCTTGTAGATAAGATAATCCACTTCCTCATAATCTGACACTTTACGTGATTTAGCAAGTTCTTCAATTTGTGCAACGTATTTATTTGTATTTGTGAAATAAAAAATAATAACTGAAATATAGCGTATCAGTGAATTCAGAACACTTTTCGTATTGGTGATACCTTTAAATGTATAGCAACTCAATTGACGTTTCTTTATCAGCTTTGTCATCTTGTTCTTGAAATTGGCATCATTCTCGTAGCCATCTACAGGGAAAATATCTACATAAATCCCCATATTTGAATCAATACGAACATCTTCTTCTAGCAAGTAGGTATGGTTATCCTGCACTTTCATGAAGGGATAGACATAGTTGAGATTATTTTTATAAGACATCACTTCGTAACGTTCATCAGGGTTAGCAATAAGATAGTCTTGCAACTTTTCATAATCTTCTCGTAACATACAGATATCCATGTCATCATCCCAAGGAATAAAACCTTTATGACGAACCGCACCGATAAGACTGCCATAAGCTAGGAAATATTTGACACCAATTTTCTGGCAAGTTTCATGAATGTATTCCATGATTCCTAGTTCCATCTGTTGGATCTCTCTAATATCAGTTACTTCCTGATAACGAATACCTTCATCACGTTTGCAAACAACTAATCCATAACCAATAATCAACCAAAAGATAATATTAATAAAGTTAGTTGAGTACATAATCTGACTTTCAAATAATTGACCGAACAAGATGCCAAAGAAAAGAATCATAATCAACTTTTCAGAGTTCTTTTTAGAAACAATCAAATAAGTCAAAAAGCGCTTAATTATATATCCTAGTAGAAGTAGAAAGGATACTAAACCTAAAATTCCAGAACTAACAAATATCGTTACCAAAATGTTATGGAAATTTCCACCAATAAGAGAATTTTGAATCTCAAATTTACTGAAATATTTTGTGTAATAATCTGGAACATTTCTTACACCATAACCAAAAATTGGTTTCTCACTTCCCATTTTTATAGCATTTTTCCAAATATAAGTTCTGCCACTAGGTGTTGTTTCTATTAGATGAAGTTCACCTGTTTTTTTTATAACTGAAGAATCCGTTTCTGCATAAGATTGTCCTTTATTTAAGTCTAATACAGTCGCTTTCCCCGAGGATATGTAAATAGAGGTTACATAACTCAATCCGATGTTAGCAGCAGAAACAAGTAAAGCAGAAATAATAAAGATTAGAAATCGCTTAGCTAACTTGCCCCCGTTAATAAAGAAACTATAAAACCCAATCATTAACACTAAAGATAATAAAGCTCCTCTACTTTGCATGGTTGCGAAGTAAACTAATTGAATTACATTATTCAGTTTAAGATAGACAGAATATTTACTTCCTTTATGAATCAAATACATAGCCAAAATAATGCTAATGTATGAAAATATCGCACTAGCATTTGGATTGACAATCCCCCACAGACGTCCATTCATAACACCATAGTAATAAGATTGTTCGCCAATCTTAAATAGGATAAGGACTCTACTTACCAATAAACCAAACGCAAAAATTGCTGAAGAAAAAGATACAATTTGAACCGTATAGGCAATCCAGTCAAATAATTTTTTAAGTTGCCCTGATTCTAACATGGTAAATAATAAAATATAGGTCACCATAAAGAGGATCTCTATCACATTTCCAATCAAATGTCCAGAGCGATTAAAAATAGCTGATAACAGATGACTTCCAGCCAATAGACCAAATAAGGACAGAAATTTGCGATCTACTGTGATTTCTTTCCACTTAAACAATAAGGTACAGCAAATATAAAGTACTACAATCGCTGATAATCCCTTGTAGAGGGGATTTGCTATCTTATAAACCAGTGAACTCATACTTAAAATCGAAATAAAAACAAATAGATACGCAATCCATAGTTTTGATTTTTCAAAGTATTCATCCAATTTTGAAAAATTCATTTTCAACTCCTTCTCATGATATTAGTTTTTTAATCCAACAATTTTCTTATATAGCCATGGAGAAATGACAAGTGAGAGGATCGCTACCTTGCGAAAAGTAGTGAAATAAGCATCCTTCCATATTTCACGTCGATGCTGAACAATCCAAGTCCTCAGCTCGGCTTTCTCCTTTTGATACTCTCCACGTGAAGTAAAGATAATTTTATCGTAAACTGTGATGTACGACCAACATTCTCTATTTTTTAATTCGTGTTTTAAATTAGGAAATTTGTGAAACTTGAGCGATTATTTGCTTATAAACTTCTATCGTATCAAATACATATCGATTAACAGATGTTGTCGCACTTCCCTCACGATGATCATAATAATAAATCGGTTTGTCAATAAATACGCTACTACATCTTGTCTTTAGTAACAATTCAGTTAAAAATAGGGCATCTTCAGCCAGGTGATAATTTGTATTAAACTTTTCATCCGCAAGCAGGTCTCTCTTAAACAGTTTTGCGACTGGAAAAAATGACGTTCTGGTAGTCATCAGTAGTTCCTTCATGGTTTCTTCTGTTGACCAGAGTTCTGTTTTTCCAGAATGTGGAGGAAGGTCTGTTACAATGCCATTTTTGATATGGTGTAGAGGAGCAATCACAAAACCTACATGTTCTCCCTCAACTGCACTAGCTAAAGTAGCTAGATAATCATTGGTGACGAAATCATCGCTATCAATAAAAGTTATCCAAGCACCTGTCGCTAGCTGAATTCCAAGATTTCTTGCATTAGAAACACCAGCATTTTCGATATGGTAAACCTTGATATTCTCATACTGATTTGCTAAATCATCACAGATCTTTCCACTAGAATCAGTAGACCCATCATTTATTAGGATTAGTTCAAAATTGGTATAAGTCTGATGAAGAATTGACTCCACACATCGTTCCAAATAGGCTTCTACATTGTAGACTGGAACGATAACGCTTATTTTTTCTCCCATCATGCTCCATATTCTCCCTTGTACTCTCTATAACTCTTATCCATATCAGCGATAACAGCATCATGATGTGGTAGCTGCTTATCTGCTGGTGGAGGTGTCATATAATCACCAAAAGCAGTGCTGAGATAGGCATCATAGCCGACTGGAACGGGCATCTCCGTCTCTTCAAATGGCAAGAAGAGATTATCTTCAAAGGATGCGATTGGGTACTTGTTTCTCATGTAGCCAGGACCGGAGCATAACTCCGTGATTCCATCGCTCTCAGCCAGACTGTACTTGGTCATTTCTTTTTCAGCTTTTTTCCAAATGCGATAACGAAGAGATTTTGGTGTCAAACCGAGTAAAATGCGACTCCCCCATTTCATAAGTGCGCCATGCTTTTCTGGAACAGTTTGGGCACAAAAAAGAGAATAGATCAGGGCCCAACGAACCTGTTTTTTCCGCTCAGCTGGATTTTTAGGATAATAATCCAAAGGCAAAACATCCAAAGCCAAACCATGTGGCAAATCCAAATCTTGCTGGTAAGGTTTAATGCAGGTAGTTTCCTTGTCACGAATAGTAATAAAAAGATTGCGGTCGACAAAATCCTTGTTACTCTTTGACAAGAAATAACGCTCATCTGCATAACGAGGCCATAATTCTGCCAATTTTTCAAAATCCTTACGGGGCATAAAAAAATCTAGATCATCATCCCAAGGAATGAAACCCTTGTTTCGAAGGGCACCAATAGCACCTCCACCACAAAGATAACAAAGCAAATCATGTTCTTTACAAAATGCGACGAAATATTCAGCCATTTCCAGACTACGAGCCTGAATCGCTTTCAAATCACTCATGTCTCTCCTCTTCTGTTCAATAACGAGTTATATCGTTTTATTATACCATAAAAAAGCCTTAAAAATCCATCAGACACTAAGAAAAATCAAAGTTCAAACCACTATTTTACTGGTGATTCGAACCTTGATTTTTCCTGTATTAATCTCCTATCTAATTCCAATTGTAGAATATTCATCTCTACACAATCGTATCATAATCTTTTTCTTTCGTCTTCAAAGTCTCAACAACCTTTGTCGAATAAGCTCCTTTCATAGTTGTATCGAGTTGACTAGAAATCATCCCTAGTGCTGTCTTTGTTGCTAGAGCTTCTGTTTTGATCTTAAAGTCACCATCTGACATCAAATTATTACGCTCATTCAATTTGATCGGTGAATAGATATGACTGATTAGTAAACGTTCTAGTCCCTTCTGAATCTCAATCATATTATTGTTCACTCCTGAGAAGAAATCATTAATCATTTCATCAAACATAAGCTATCCCTTCCTTTTTTCTTGTTCGAGTGTCGTCTTTCGACGATGTAATGTATCTATATCCTCTTCTAATTTTCGTCGTTCTCGTCTATACTCAATCTCTTCTTTTTCAATACTTTGTTCCAAAGCGCGCTGATTTCTTATAAATCCTATAGATACTGCTTGGCTAAAGTCCGAAGCTATTCTGTTTAATCGTGCTCTTTCCTCAGTAGTATCCACGTCCACTTGCCCTAGGTAATGCTGCATCATCTGATACTTTCTTTCCATCATATGCAACAATTGGTTCCGTTTTTGCTGAAGGTTTTCAAATTGTTCTTCTCTTTGTTGGCGAATAAAACGATTGCGTTCATCTAATAAATCTAAATGGTTTTGCTTTGTTCTTAATTCCTGCCAGATTACTTGATTTTCATCCATTCTTTAAAATTCCCTGCTAACTCTTTATCATCTTCCAATTTTTTTTGGACACCATCTGCTATTTGCTTTTCTAAACTTTGAAAATCTTCGGCTAGTTTTTCTGATTTTTTGATTTTTGGATAGAAATAATGATCAAGATCATCTACGATTGTAGTACGAGATACTCCTCCATCAGAATAGGCTGTCGCCACCTCTGTAGGTGATAAAATAAAACCAAAGGGAACGTGATAAGTACTCGCTACTATTTTCTCTGCTTTTTGATGCGCTTGACGAACGATGGAGCAAATCTCTTCATGACCAGCATTTGCGACTTCATGCAATCCCGATGAAATCGTTAAGGCCTGTTCGGAGTCTAAAAAGAGTTCCTCACCACTCGTATAACCGCCTGAAGCCAATGCCTCTTTAGCCTTTGCATAGGAATACAAGCCACTGGAAACCTTATCCAAACCAGATGAATACCGTTTTTCAAACGATGAACGATCATTCTTAATTTTAAGACTACCATCTTCATTAAAAACATAACCGCCCCACAAGTGTTGAGAATATACAAAATCTACCTGTTGTACAGAGTCCACATGATGCATCATCCCTACAACACCGACACTATCCATTCTATTTTTAGGGTAACCTATAGGAACCAAATCTTTATCATCAACATAATTATGAATACGATACTTTATCGCATCCACACGTTGCCGCTGTTCTTTGGTCAAGACCGGATAGATATTCGGGCCTTGGTAGATATAAGCTCCTGAAATACGTGAAATGTCCCTAACATTAGCTAGGGCGTATTGAGCATTCATAGAACCAAGAGAGTGACCATAAACTGAGATTTTAGCGTTTGGATATTCCAACATTATATCATCTAAGATAGATGCCGTCGCCTTCAACTGAGAAGTCACCCCTTCTTCACCTTTCAAAATATTTTGAGCCATGGGAATATCATTTGCAAGCCAATCCACTTCCCATCCTTCATCAAATGGCGCTTTAGAACCTTCGTAAAGAACGGACACTTCAGATTGGTCTGGACTCTCAACTACGTAAACCTTTATTCCTGTCTCGTTTTCTATCACCTGACGGACTGTACCGATGGTTTCTTTCTTTCCTTTATCGTTTATGATTTTCAAGGGATCTGTTTCAGAATAACTTGTATACTCTTCATTAGCAATTTTTTGACGTTCATGATCACTATACTGTCTACTCACTTTTCCCCTCCGTTATCATTTTCTCAAATTTAGCCGAGTTTCCTCCGCCATCATTAACTAACTTTCCGCTACTTCTATCTTTATTAATAGTGAAAAATACATATAATTCTTCGTCATTATTTATATAAATTTTTAATTTGATCCCTCCCATTGGACTATGATTGATGGATTTATCATCAATTTGATAAGACTTTATTTTCCCTTTATTTGTTAAAGAAAATTGGTCCATTTCTTTCAAATCATCTTCTATGATTTTTTTGACTTCCTCACCCTCTACAATTCTCACCATCTCGTCTTGTTCTACTTTTTTCATCACCTTGTATCCTCCTACGCTTAATCCAACAATAACTAATAAACTAGCTAAAACAATTCCTATAATTTTTAATAACCTCATGACATCTCCTTTATGTTATTTTACAAATATATCATGCACTGATTTACTTATAGTATACCATAAATATCGGTCTAGACTCTCAACTACGTAAACCTTCAATCCTGTCTCGTTTTCTATCACCTGACGGACTGTACCGATATCTTCTATCTCTCCTTTATCATTTATGATTTCCATAGACTCTGTTTCAGAATACTTTGTATATTCTTCATTGGCAATTTTTTGACGTTCATGATCACTATACTGTCTACTCACTTTTTCTCTCCGTTATTATTTTTTTAAATTTAGCAGAGCTTCCTCCACCATCATTAACTAACTTTCCGCTACTTCTATCTTTATTAATAGTGAAAAATACATATAATTCTTCGTCATTATTTATATAAATTTTAAATTTGATCCCTCCCATTGGACTATGAAAAATGGAATTAATATCTATATCATAATTCTGGATAATATTTCCTTCTTCAAGTGCCCCTTTATGCCTCAGCTTTAGGTTATCTTCTATGATCTTTTTGACTTCCTCACTCTCTACAATTCTCACCATCTCGTCTTGTTCTACTTTTTTCATCACCTTGTATCCTCCTACGCTTAACCCAGCGATAACTAATAAACTAGCTAAAACAATTCCTATAATTTTTAATAACCTCATGACATCTCCTTTATGTTATTTTACAAATATATCATGCACTGATTTACTTATAGTATACCATAAATATCGGTCTGGACTCTCAACTACATAAACCTTCAATCCTGTCTCGTTTTCGATCACCTGACGGACTGTACCGATGGGTTTAGCGTTATCATTATCACCAATTTCAACAGGCTCATCAACTGCAAGCTCGTTATCATACTCTTTTTTTGCTATTTGAAATCTCTCATAGTCAGTATATGTATCAGTCATTTTTATCTCTCTTCTACTTTTTTCATTATGGTAGGATCATTTACTCCACCTTCACTAGTAAGCTTCTTCGTATTAAAGTTTTTATTTAGAGTAAAACTAAAAATATAATCCTTATTGTCATTGACATATATGGAAACCATAATACCTCCCATTGGATTGGAAGCAATAGATTCATAATTAATCGCATAAGTTTTAATAACTCCGTCTGGTTCAAATGCTTTAGGATCTATTCGTTTTAATCTATTTCTAAAAATTTGCTTCGCTTCCTCACTCTCTACAATTCTCACCATCTCATCGTGTTCTACTTTTTTCATCACTTTATATCCTCCTATGCTTAGTCCAATGATAACTAATAAACTAACTAAAACGATTCCTACAATTTTTAATGACTTCATGACATCTCCCTTATGTTATTTTACAAATATATCATGCACTGATTTACTTATAGTATACCGTAAAGAGCGGTCTGAACTCTCAACTACGTAAACCTTCAATCCTGTTTCGTTTTCTATCACCTGACGGACTGTGCTGATGGAACTTTTTCGAGTTTCTATATAAATATCATTATCAACTTGTAATGTATTATCATATTCTTTTTCAGCAATTAACTTTCGTTCATAGTCGCTATACATAGAATTCATCAGTTTGAGTCTCCCTTTAATTTTTCCAGAGATGGATTACTCCCACCGCCATTTCTTAATTTACCATCACTATCTTTATGTAAGAAAACACTAACTTTATAACTTGAAGAATCATTTATATACAAATAAACAATTATTCCTCCCATTGGATTATGTTCAAAAGAATCAACTTTATATGATTTAATAATTCCTTTTTCTGTTAGAGCATTCGGATCTATTTGTTTTAAGCGCACTTTAAAAATCTCTTTCGCTTCCTCACTCTCTACAATTCTCACCATCTCATCATGTTCTGCTTGTTTCATCACTTTAAATCCTCCTACGCTTAATCCAACGATAACCAACAAACTAGCTAAAACAATTCCTATAATTTTTAATAACCTCATGACATCTCCTTTATGTTATTTTACAAATATATCATGCACTGATTTACTTATAGTATACCGTAAAGATTTGTCTGGACTCTCAACTACATAAACCTTCAATCCTGTCTCGTTTTCTATCACCTGACGGACTGTGCCGATATCTTCTATCTCTCCTTTATCGTTTTTAATAGTCAGAGGATCACTAGGTTCATAGACTGAATACTCCTCATTTGCTATACTTTGTCGCTCATAATCACTGTAGTCTCTACTCATTGTTTCTCCTTTATCAGATTGTGCAATTTCCCCGAGTATCCCCCACTGGAAAAATCCACCTTATTTGTTTGCGAGTTTTTCTCTAGGGTATACCTTACATATAGTTCATTATCTTCATTTACATAAACAGAAAAATTTATTCCCCCCATAGGGTTATGTTGAATAGATTCTGTATCTATTTCATAAGACTGGATTACTCCTTTATTTGTAAAAGCTTTCCCATCTATATAATTTAAATAATCCTCTATTATTTCTTTGACTTCTTCACTCTTTACAATCCTAACCATCTCATCGTGTTCTACTTGTTTCATTACTTTATATCCTCCTATGCTTAACCCAGCGATAACTAATAAACTAGCTAAAACGATTCCTACAATTTTAAATGACTTCATAGAATCTCCTTTATGTTATTTTACAAATATATCATGTTGGGATATGTTTCAGAATAACTTGTATACTCTTCATTAGCAATTTTTTGACGTTCATAATCACTATACTGTCTACTCACTTTTTCTCTCCGTTATCATTTTCTCAAATTTAGCCGAGTTTCCTCCGCCATCATTAACTAACTTTCCACTTTTTTTATCTTTATTAATAGTAAAAAATACATATAATTCTTCGTCATTATTTATATAAATTTTAAATTTGATCCCTCCCATTGGACTATGAAAAATGGAATTAATATCTATATCATAATTCTGGATAATATTTCCTTCTTCAAGTGCCCCTTTATGCCTCAGCTTTAGGTTATCTTCTATAATCTTTTTGACTTCCTCACCCTTGACAACCCTAACCATCTCATCGTGTTCTACTTGTTTCATTACTTTATATCCTCCTATGCTTAATCCAACGATAACCAACAAACTAGCTAAAATAATTACTACAATTTTAAATGACTTCATAGAATCTCCTTTATGTTATTTTACAAATATATCATGTTGGGATATGTTTCAGAATAACTTGTATACTCTTCATTAGCAATTTTTTGACGTTCATAATCACTATACTATCTACTCACTTTTTCTCTCCGTTATCATTTTTTCAAATTTAGCAGAGTTTCCTCCGCCATCATTAACTAACTTTCCACTTTTTTTATCTTTATTAATAGTGAAAAATACATATAATTCTTCGTCATTATTTATATAAATTTTTAATTTGATCCCTCCCATTGGACTATGATTGATGGATTTATCATCAATTTGATAAGACTTTATTTTCCCTTTATTTGTTAAATAAAATTGATCCATTTCTTTCAAATCATCTTCTATAATCTTTTTGACTTCCTCACTCTCTACAATTCTCACCATCTCATCATGTTCTGCTTGTTTCATCACTTTAAATCCTCCTACGCTTAATCCAACGATAACTAATAAACTAGCTAAAACAATTCCTACAATTTTTAATGGTTTTATGACGTCTCCTTTATGTTATTTTACAAATATATCATGTACTGATTTACTTATAGTATACCGTAAAGATTTGTCTGGACTCTCAACTACATAAACCTTCAACCCTGTCTCGTTTTCAATCACCTGACGAACTGTGCCGATTACATTAGGATTGTTATCAGTTCCAATATCAATTGGATCATCTTTCGTATACTCCGTATATTCTCTAGCAGCAATTTTTTGTCTATCATGTTCCGTATATTTTTGTATCATTTTTTCACCTTTTTTAACAATTCTGCAAGTTGAGCAGAATAGCCACCACCTGAATATTCAATTTTTCCGGTAGTGTTATCTTTCTCTAATCCATACATTACTCTTAGTTTTTTATCTGAATTTACATATACTTTAAAATCAATTCCACCCATGGGATTATGCTTAATTGAGTCGATATCAATTTCATACGATTTTATTGTACCTTCTTTTGTTAAGGCCTCACTATCTAGATATTTAAGTTTATTTTCAACAATCTTTTTGACTTCCTCACTTTTAACAATTCTCGCCATCTCATCGTGTTCTACTTTTTGCATTACTTTATATCCTCCTATGCTTAATCCAACAATAACCAAAAAACTAGCTAAAATGATTCCTACAATTTTTAATGGCTTCATGACGTCTCCTTTATGTTATTTTACAAATATATCATGCACTGATTTACTTATAGTATACCATAAAGATTTGTCTGAACTCTCAACTACGTAAACCTTTATTCCTGTCTCGTTTTCTATCACCTGACGGACTGTGCCGATATCTTCTATCTCTCCTTTATCATTTATGATTTTTAAAAGATCTGTTTCAGAATAACTTATATACTCTTCATTAGCAATTTTTTGACCAGAGAGAATCTCTTGTAAATAGGAAAATAAAAGAGTAGATACAAGCATTTTAGGGTGATAAGACGGCTGACCAAAGGCATGATAGAAGGCATCGAAGTGACAATCTTCCAAGGTATTCACCACTTTTTCAATAGTAAAGACAAGATGATCTTTTGGTAAGAAAGAACTGATTTCTAGTGGTATAGTTGTTTGATTTGTGTTATAGTGAATAGGCATGGGATAGACTTTCTAAATGGTTTATTAAGCAATTCTATTTTACAAAGACTACCACAACCATGTAAAAAAGCAACGGCAAATCTGTACTGACCCCCAAAAGTTGGACAAATAATTATTGAAAGGATTTAGTTCTGTATTGCACAGGGCTAAGTCCTTTTAGTTTGACTTTAATTCGTTTGTTGTTGTAGTAATCAATGTAGTCCACAATAGCTTGTTCAAGGTCTTCTAAAGACCTAAAGTGCTTCTCATAACCATAAAACATTTCAGATTTCAAAATGCCAAAGAAGGACTCCATCATGCCATTGTCTGGGCTGTTGCCCTTGCGTGACATGGATGCTTGAATTCCCTTACTCTCTAGGAACCGATGATAAAAATCGTGTTGGTATTGCCAGCCTTGATCGCTATGGAGAATCGTATGCTCGTAGTGTTTCTCTGTAAAGGCCTGGTTTAACATAGCTTTCACTTGTTCTAAGTTTGGTGAAGTTGAAAGATTATAGGCGATAATTTCGCTATTAAATCCATCTAAAACTGGCGATAAATAGAGTTTCTGTGTGCTATTTAGAATGGCAAACTCTGTCACATCCGTATAGCACTTTTCCATTGGCCTTGATGCTTCAAACTGACGTTGAATGAGATTCTCTGCTTTCTTACCAATCTCTCCTTGGTAGGAAGAATACTTTCGTTTCCGGCGAATTCGAGCTGTTAAACCAAGGACTTTCATCAGACGTTGGACCTTCTTATGGTTTACTATATGACCACGATTCCTCAATTCAAGAGTAACTCTACGATAGCCATAATTTCCTTTATGGTCATTATAAATGGCCTGAATTTCGGTTTTAAGCTCTTTATCTTTATCAAGCCCATCCAGTTGTTTCAACTGATAATAGTAAGTTGAGCGAGCTAAACGTGCTGTTTCAAGAAGTAAATCTAGTCGAAATCCTCCTGAAGCCATTTCTCTAATTGTCTCTGCCTTTCTCGCTCTAAGGCTTCGTCCCTGTCTTCCAGCTCTTTTAACTTTTTTAGGTAGGCCACCTCAGTCCGTAAGCGTTCATTCTCCTCTTGGAGTCGCTCTAGTTCTGTCATTTCTTCCCAGGTTTTCTTCCGTTTACGTCCCATTTTAGTTGGTCTCCCTCTTGTTTTCTCAACAATAGTATACCCGTTTTTCTTATATTGTGCTAGCCAATTTGGAAGCATACCACGATTTGGGAGAGCATATTTGAGAGAAACTCTATCTTGAGACCAGTTTTCATGTAAGACTTTATTAATCATTTCTTGTTTTAAATGAGGAGAATAGTAACGATTTTTCCCTTTTTTGACGAACTCTATTCCGTAACGATCAATCAATTTAATCATGTACCTAAGATTAGAATTGTTTATCTCAAATTTATTTGAAAGCTTCTCTAAGCTATATCCTTGTTTTCTAAGTTCATAGATCTGAACTTTATCTTCATAACTCAATTTCATAATAAAACACCCCAAAAGTTAGATTTTTTCTGTCTAACTTTTGGGGTGCAGTTCAATCCGTTGCTTTTTTTGGAGATAAGGGACTATTGTCCAAGGATCGTTATTTTATATTTAAAGTATAGTTTTTTTATTTGGAATTTTGTC